>Ga0210098_1000068_pt1 | contig 36622 bp, 32 predicted proteins | sample Joice_ThreeSqA_D_FD_184870 | JGI IMG/M metagenome (GOLD analysis project Ga0210098, IMG submission 184870) | Wetland microbial communities from San Francisco Bay, California, USA, that impact long-term carbon sequestration - Joice_ThreeSqA_D1... | ecosystem: Environmental > Aquatic > Marine >...
TATATTTCTTCACGGACTCCGCTCTCTTCTCGGACAGCTTCTGGTTGTATTTGGCGCTGCCACGGGAGTCCGTATACCCCACCAAGTGGATCTTGGTGTCCGGGTGCTGCTTCACGAAGTCGACCCCCTTCTGCAACTCCGCGAGGTCCGCCGGCCGGATGTTGTATTTGTTCGTGTCGAAGTTGACGTGGAAGGACATCACGGGCTTGTCCTTGGGAATGACGACGGGGGCTACGACCGGCGGGGGAGGCGGCGGGGGAGGCGGCGGGGGAGGCGGCGCCGGGGCGACCACCGTGACGGTGGCGACTGCATACACTGTCCCTCCCGGACCTTCCGCGCCGACCTGGTAATCCGTCGTCTCCGTGGGGCACACTTCCTTGGACCCGGTCGTCGGGATTTCAGGTGGCTTTTTGCCCGGGCCCCACAACCCCTTTTTCGCGTATTCCATCGTCCACTTCAGGGTCGAGCATTGCCCGGGGGAGATCGTGGCCGGGTCCGCCGACAAATTCACGACGGGAAGTTGACACGCCACCGTCTTGGCAAGGACCGCATCGGCCGCCTTGGCCGCCTTGGCGATGTGCCCGGAAGGATCTTCCCAGGACTCGACCGTTTCGTGACGCGCGTAATCCTGCTCCGCCTTGGCCGCAGCCAGTTCCTTGGGCGCGCAAACCTTCGCCCCCTTTTCCATCCCCTCCGCCGTGGCGATCTTGACCGAGATGGCTTTGAACTGGTCGGTTTCTCCCGTGGTCATCTGGCGGGTCCCGGCGCATCCGACAACCAGGAACGACGCGAGAAGGATCGTCAGTAAAAGAATGAGATGTCGATTCCTCATTTCGCGCCTCCCCCCGCCATCTGGAGCGCCTGGGCGGAATACGTATTCGATTGATCCGTGAACATCATGGCGGCCTTGCAATCCCCTTCCTCCGCCTCGACAACCGCCTTGTTGAGGTACGCGTCCGCCGCGTAGTATTCGAAAGGAGCGGACCAATCGGCCCCCGCGCCTTTCGCCTTCTGCAGCTGCGCCCTGGAGCTTTGAATCGCGTTGGACGTCGCGCAGCCGCCGGCCAGTCCGGCGATCAGAAGCAGTGCGCAAATCAAAATCGATGCTCGCCTCATCGTAAACCTCCTTTCAAAGTGTTTTCGCTACAGGAGATCGTGCTCGTTCCTTCCGGCAACCACACGCTTCAATCACCCTCATCCAGAGGATATCGTCACCACCTTTCAGGCGGTTGGCCGTTTCGACAACCGAATTATATATTGAACCCGGGGAATTTGTATTCCTTAATCTTTGCGTACCCCACGCGGCAGGCCATGACCGCTACCATCGATTATTTTCCCGTTTCCCTCATCCGTCAACCCGTCGGAACACGAATCCCCTGGCTACCCACGAGGTAATTGTGCCCGCCGGCGTACGGTATCGGATTCTGTCCGAGACGCGGACCGGTGTTTGTCCTATGGTGGGGTGCCGTTGCCGAATATTATAATGAAACCTCTGCAGGCTCGAAACACGGTTCGCCGTGCCGTTTTGCCGGATGGAGGCCGGTGCAAGAAGATTCCAGCACCTGACGCGTGATGGTCGCCCCATGAAGAAACTGCCGATCTCCCTCGGTGTCCTGGCCGGTCTCCTTGTCCTCGCGGAGGTAGCGATCCTCGTCTTCGGCGACGCGAACGCCTGCAAGCCCCGGATCGAGAGCGCGGTATCCGACGCGCTGGGAATGGAGTCCCGGATTCGCGGGAAAGCGCGGCTGCGCCTCCTCCCATCGGCGGGCATCGTCTTCTCGGACGTGCGAAGGTGACGGCCGGCGCGGGCGTCTACGAGTTCCGTCCCTTCACGATGAAGCGTTTCGCGGGAAGGGATGCGAGAAGATCCCCCAGAAAATCACGGGTCCCTTCGGCGACCCGCGGATGGACAGGATCAGCGTGCTGCAGTCGTTCGCCGAGCCGATCCTCGGGGCGTTCGAGCGGGCGGGGATCCTGCTCGGGGTCTCGGCGTGCAAGCCGTTCTATACGGGGACCGTGCGGCAACTTTAGCAGGTGACTCATAATCATTCCTGTTACTATTTCCGTGGAATCCGATCGGCACGGAAATGCCGCTTCCCCGTTACCGTCGAACCCCGGGAATCGGCGGATCGGCAAATCTGCTTGACGGTATGCCGTGGCCTGATAAAATATCAAACACCTTTTTACTTCAAGACAGGAAGGAATTTCATGCAGAACGTCCATCCCGAGGTAACGCCCCCGCCCAATTCCGAGTGGAGGGATTACATCCGGCAAGGGTATGAGCGGGGAGTCCAGGGCAGGATCATCGAATCGTGGCAGCGGTGCGGCCGGGTGGGGCTCAATCCCTACGAGCGGAACACGCCGGCGCCGATCGACTGGTCCCGGTTCAACAAGCGGCTGCAGGAGAACCTCGAGATCGTGGAGCTGTACCAGTTCTACATCCGCCGCTTTTCCGGATTACTGGAACAGCTCGGCGCCTGCTCCTTCGTCTGCGATACCGACGGCTTCATCCTCTCGCGGGCGGGGTACGGCAAGGTGCTGAACTTCTTCGACAATTTCTCGCTCTCCGAGGGGAGCACCTGCTGCGAGAAGGTGATCGGGACGAACGCCCCGAGCCTGGCCCTCATCACCCGCGAGCCGGTGGTGGTAACGGCCGACGAACATTACACGAAGACGTACCACCCGGCGTTCTGCGCCGCCTCCCCGATTCTGGACGAGAACCGGAACCTCCTCGGATGCGTCGACATCACGAAGTTCTTCGACCCCAACATCTCGGAGGAGCTAAGAAAGCACCTCCTGAACCTGGCCATCTCCCTCGCCGACATGATCCGCAACGAAGTCTTTCTCGGGCGGCTCACGAAGTCGTCCCCGGTATATCGCTCCGCGTGGGGCGAGGCTCCCCGGGATCGTTCCGATCCGTCGAACGGAGACGCTCCTGGCAACAGGCCGCGCTCCTCCTTCGCCCGGATCGTCGGTTCGGCGCCGCCGCTCGAAAAGGCGATGCAGACGGCACGGACATACGGCCGCAAGGAGGGGAACATCCTCATCCTCGGGGAGACCGGGACGGGAAAGGAGCTCTTCGCCCAGGCGATCCACGACGAGGGGCCGCGGGCGAACGGCCCGTTCATGACGGTCAACTGTGCGGCGATCCCGCTGGAGCTGGCCGAGAGCGAGCTGTTCGGGTACGAACGGGGGGCGTTCACTGGGGCCAGGACGGAAGGACACCCGGGAAAATTCGAGATGGCCCACCAGGGAACCATCTTCCTCGACGAGATCAACTCGATGCCGCTGCCGATCCAGGCGAAGATCCTGCGCGTCGTGGAGACGAAGCGCGTCACGCGGATCAACGGGAAGCGGGAAACCCCGGTCGACGTCCGGATCATCGCGGCGAGCAACCAGGTCCTCTCCGACGGGGTGGCCGCCGGAACGTTCCGCAAGGACCTCTTCTACCGGCTGAACGTCCTTCCGCTGCGGGTGCCCGCGCTGCGGGAGATGAAGGGGGACATCCCCGCACTTCTCGACGCCTTCTTCCAGGCGTGCGCGGAGGACCACGGCCTCTTCCGGAAACGGGTCTCGCCGGAAGCGTTGCGGCACCTGATAGCGTACGACTGGCCCGGCAACGTACGGGAGCTGAAGAATTGCGCGGAGTATCTCTGCTTCACCGTGGAGGCGGACGAGGTCGCGGGGCACCACCTTCCCCCCGAGCTCCTCGCCCGGAAGGCCGAGGCGACCGAGGTGATGGTGGTGACGGTGGTGACGGAGGAGCCGAAGAATTTCGGGTCGATCGAGCGGGCATTCCTCATCGAGACGATGCGCCGTTTCCACGGAAACGCGGTCGAATCCGCGAAGACGCTCGGGGTCTCCCGGAGCACCCTGTACCGGAAGCTCAAGAAACACGGGATCACCCCGTAGGACGCGTTCTCTTGACCACCGCCGCCCCCCGCGAATACGGGCACTTCATTAACGGGTCGTGGCGGGAGCCGGCTTCCGCCGCGCGCATCGACGTCGTGAACCCCGCCACCGGGGAGCCGCTCGCCCGTGTCCCGGCCGGGGACTCCTCCGACGTGGACGCCGCGGTCGCCGCGGCGGGGAAGGCGTTCGGGAAGTGGGGGAAATCGTCCCCCGGCGAGCGCCAGCGGGTCCTGCTGGAGATCGCGGCGCGGATCGAGCGGCGCGCGAACGAATTCGCGCTTCTCGAGACGAGGAACGTCGGCAAGCCGATCCGGGAATCCCGAACGATCGACATCCCCGCGGCGATCGACCACTTCCGGTACTTCGCCGGGGTTCTCCGCCACATCCAGGGGCATACCCAATCGGTCGGCACGTCGATGCTCCACTTCACCCTCCGGGAGCCGCTCGGGCCGGTCGCGGCGATCGTCCCGTGGAACTACCCGCTCCTGCTCGCGGCGTGGAAGCTGGCGCCGGCGCTCGCGGCGGGGAACACGGTCGTCCTGAAACCGGCCGAGCAGACGCCTCTCACCGCGCTGGAACTCGCGGGGGAGCTCGCCGACCTCCTGCCGCCGGGCGTCCTGAACATCGTCACCGGGTACGGCCCCGACGCCGGGGCGCCGCTCGCCCGCCACTGCGGCATACGGAAAGTGGCGTTCACCGGGGAGACCGCCACCGGGAGGCGGATCCTTCAGTACGCCGCGGAGAATATCGTCCCCGCGACGGTGGAGCTCGGGGGGAAAAGCCCCCAGATCGTCTTCCCCGACGCGGATATCGACCGGGCGGTCGACGGGGCCGTCTCCGGCATCTGCCAGTGCCAGGGGGAGGTCTGCTTCGCCGGCTCTCGCCTGTTCCTCCACCGGGACATCCACGACGCGTTCCTCGAAAAGCTCGCGGTGAAGATGTCGGCCCTCGTGGTCGGAGACCCGGAGAGGGAGGAGACCCAGGTCGGATCTCTCATCTCCCGGGAGCAGCTCGACCGGGTCGTCTCGTACATCGAGACCGGAAAGGGGGAGGGGGCGCGGCTGGTGTGCGGAGGGACGCGACCCGGCGATCCGTCCCTCGCGCGCGGCTTCTTCCTGACCCCTGCGCTCTTCGACGGCGTCCGGAACGACATGCGGATCGCCCAGGAGGAGATTTTCGGCCCCGTCCTCTCCGTCATCCCGTGGAGTGACGTCGACGCGATGATCGAGGAAGCGAACGGCGTGGCGTACGGCCTGGCGGCCGGCGTGTGGACGCGGGACCTGGCCGCCGCGCACCGCGCCGCGAAGGGGCTGCAGGCGGGGACGGTCTGGGTCAACATGTACGGGTACGTTGGCGCGGGAGGACCGTTCGGCGGATACAAGGAGAGCGGCTTCGGGAGGGAGACCGGCTTCGAGACGCTTTCCCACTACACCCAGACCAAGAGCGTCTACATCAACACATCCGAAAAGAAAACCGCAAAACGGTGACCGCCGGGGATCCCCGCGGCGGCCCGGCGGCGTATCAGGCGCCCGCCCTCCGGTAGGCCCCGCTCCTCCCGCCGTCCTTCGAGAGCAGGAAGACGTCCCCGATCGAGATCCCACGGTCGGCTCCCTTGCACATGTCGTAGATCGTGAGCGCGGCGACCGTCGCCGAGACCATCGCCTCCATCTCGACGCCGGTCCGGTCGAACGCCCTCACGGTGGCCGTGACGACGATCGTCCCCCGTTCCCCGTCCACCCCGAAATCGATCGACGCCTCGGTCAGCGCGATCGGGTGCGCCAGCGGGATCAGGTCGGGCGTTTTCTTCGCCGCAGCGATCCCCGCGATCCGGGCGATCCCGAGCACGTCCCCCTTCTTCATCACCCCCGCCGTGATCGCGGCGACCGTATCCCTCTTCATGAGGACCGTGGCGCGCGCCACCGCCGTGCGGAGCGTCGGCTCCTTCGACCCCACGTCCACCATCACGGCCCGCCCGCCGTCGTCGAAATGGTTGAACGGCATTGCCCTCCTCCTAAGCGTTGCGTTTCATACCTTCGGCTGCAATCGACCCGTCTTCATCTTACCCCTCATGCCAAACCGGGAGGTATCCCAGGGATGGCAATTCATACGGGAGTGGGGTGGCCCCCTCCTCCCCGGCGCTCTCAGTAGCTCCGCTCGATGGCGTCCCCGGGGAAGACGTTGCCGGGTTCGACGACCCGGGAGAAGATCCCCTCCCCCGGCATCACGCAGTCGCCCGCCTGGTGGTAGATGGCGCACCGGGTGTGGCACTCCCTCCCGATCTGCGCCACCCCTCCGGCCGGCCACCGCCCGTTCCCGGATCAGGGGACCAGGACCGCGCGGAAGATTACCTTCCCCGAGCGAAGCCTCTCAAGGACTTCATTTACGCTCCCGAGCGGGTGCCGCTCGACCACCGGGGCGATCCCGTGCTCCGCGGCGAACCGGAGCATCGCGTCCATGTCGTCCCGGGTGCCGGTCACCGAGCCACGGATCGTGCCCTGCCCCCGGAGGAGGGCCGCGGGGACGATCGACGCGCTCTCCGCGACGGTCGCGAGCACCACCAGCGTCCCGTTCACGCCGAGACCCGGAACGCACTGCTCGAAAAGCCGGGCGGAAGCCGCTGCAAGGAGGATCAGGTCGGCCCCCCCCATCGAGGCGAGCCGCTTCCCGACCTTCTCCGACCGCGACAAGATTATCTCACGTGCGCCCAACCGCCGAACGAGGTCGCTCCTCTCCTCCTCTTCGAGGATCGCGACGACCCGGGCCCCCATCGCGGACGCCATCCGCACCGCGAGGTGACCGAGACCACCGATGCCGGCCACCGCGACGGTCTTCCCCGCGAGGTCCCCCGCCCTGCGCAGCGGCGCGAACACCGTGACCCCGGCGCACAGCAGCGGGGCGGAGTCGACGAGGTCGAGCAGACCCGGGAGCCGGTGGACGAACGCCGCGGGCGCTTTCACGAACTCCGCGTAACCACCGTCCACGGTGACCCCAGTTCCCCGTTGCGCCGCGCAAAGCATCTCGGCCCCGTGGCGGCAAGGCGCGCACTCCCCGCAGGCGAACTGCACCCACGGGACCCCCACGCGGTTCCCGGGCGCGAACCCGGCCACCTCGAGGCCGATCTCCTCCACCACCCCGGTCACCTCGTGCCCCGGGATGAACGGGGGGCTCGTTCCCCACTGCTTCCACTCCCCGCCGATCAGGTGGAGGTCGCTGTGGCAGACCCCGCACGCGCTCACGCGGATCCGGAGTTCGGAAGGGCCGGGGGAGGGCGCGGGAACCTCCGAGAGGACGAGCGGCGCCCCGAAGGCCCGGCAGACGGCGGCCCTCACCGGAGCGTTTCCCCGAGCAGGAAGACGTCCACCGCTTCTCCCGCGGCGAAGGAGGTCCTGTCGGCCGGCAGGATCGCGAGGGCGTCGGCCAGAACCATCGTCCGGAGGATCCCGGTGTTCTGGTCCCCGGCCGAAGTGGCGAAGTATCCGCCACCCCGTACCTCGATCCCTACCCGCAGGAAGTTCACCTTCCCCGCCTTTTTCCGCAACGCCCCGGAAAGGGTCGCCTTGACCAGAGGGCGCACAACCTTCTTCCGACCCATCATCCGGAGGAGCGCGGGCCGGACGAACGCCTCGAACGTGATCAGGGCGGACACCGGGTTCCCGGGAAGGGAGAAGACTGGAACACCGTCCTTCATTCCGAAGGCGGTCGGGCCGCCGGGCTTGATGTCGACCTTCCAGAAGATCGATTCGACGCCCCTCTCCGCAAGCACCTCCCGCACCAGGTCCCGGTCGCCGGCGGACACCCCGGCGGTGGTGATCAGGGCGTCGGCCTTCAACCCTTCCGTGATCTTTTCCGCGTGGCTGGCGAGGTCGTCGCGCGCGATGCCGAGGAGCACCGGCTCCGCGCCCGCCTCCCGGACGGCGGCGGCGATCGCCACGCTGTTGCTGTTGATGATCATGCCGGGCGACGGCGGTTCCCCCAGCTCGATCAGCTCGTCGCCGGTGGAGAGCACCGCGACCCGGATCTTCCGGTAGACCGGGACGAACGCCTTCCCGAGGGAGGCGAGCATGCTGATCTCCGGCGGACGGAGGGGGGTCCCCCCCGTGAGGACAAGGTCTCCCTCCCGCACGTCCTCCCCGCGGAACCGGATGTGCTGGCGGGCCGCAACCTTCCCTTTCACTCCGACGTGCCCGTCCCCCTCCTCGGTCTCCTCGAACGGAACGACGGCATCGCAACCGGCGGGGATCGGAGCACCGGTCATGATCTTGATGGCGCATCCGGGCGTAACCGCGGTCGACGCGGTCCCACCTGCCGGGATGTACCCGGTGACCTTCAGGCGCGCCGGCCCGCGGCAATCGTCCGCACGCACGGCGTAGCCGTCCATCGCGGAGTTGTCGCAGAACGGGAGGGGCCACGGCGCGGCGACGTCCTCCGCGAGGACCCTCCCCACCGCGCGGCCGGTCTCGACCCGCTCGGCGCCCGCCGGGGCGACGTTCTCCAGCACCATGTTCCTCGCTTCCTCGTACGTCGGCATCTTCGTCTTCCTCCCGTTCGTCAGGCCGGCTGCGGATCGCGGAGGGGTGCGACCTTCCCCCCGTCCAGCTCGATCGACCCGCCGCCGCGGCAGCCCGGAGGATCCGGGGCGTGCGTGGTCATCACGACCGTGGTCCCCCGCGCCGGGAGCGAGGCGATGACCGCCTCCAGCACACTTGCGGTCTCCCGGTCGATGTTCGCGAGCGGCTCGTCGAGGAGGGGAACCTCGGGGGAGAACGACCCGATCATGCGCAGGGCCGCAGCGAAGGAGGAAAATAGGAAATCCATTCCGCGGCCCCGGGTTCAGTTCGCGGTTGCGATCATGCGTCGAGACCCAGAATCACGCCGGAAGCCTTCACCAGCGCGCAGACATGGTCGCCGGTAGCAAGTTTCAGGGATTTCGCGCTCTCCTCGGTCACGATCGCCGTGAGCACCGTCCCGCCCTGCAGGGACACCGACACCTCGGCGTTCACCGGCCCGTGCACGACCCGGCTCACCGTCCCGCACAGCAGGTTCCGCGCGCTTACTTTTGCATTGTGGAGATCCTTCCCGAGGATCACGGCGCTCGCCTTGAAGAAAGCGTACGCCTCCGTCCCGGGCTTTAGACCCAGGGCCACGGCGCTCTCGTTCGTGATGACCGCGCAGAGGGTCTCACCGCCCTTCATCCCGAGGGTGACCTCCGTGCTGACGGCCCCTTTGCGGACCTCCTTCACCTTTCCCAGAAACACGTTCCTTGCGCTGACTCGCATGGTTACCCTCCGGAGCAGGGAGTAGAGGCGGCCCACGTCCCCGAGACGTCCCTCGAGTCGACCGATGAACCGTTGATGCTCCCCCTGCAGGTCGCGGTACAGGGAAACCGTTTCCTTCCCCGCTTCCGTGAGCATTGTACCACCGCCCCCGACGCCCCCCGCCGCCCGGAGGACGAGCGGTTTCTCCGCGGCGTTGTTCATCGCGTCCACCGCGTCCCAGGCGGTCTTGTAACTGATCCCGACCGCGCGGGCCGCGCCGCTGATCGACCCGAACCTGCCGATCGCCTCCAGCAGATCGATCCGCTTCCCACCGGCCAGCGTCCGGTCCGCCCAGCGCATGGCGAGGGTCGCCGCGATCGATACGGCTTTCTCCGGCCCGGGCGGTGTCAAACGCCGGGCGCCGGGCGCGCGTTTTCCGCCGGGTTTCCGCTTAATTTTTCTACCCCTCCCCGGAGACGAAGAAGAGATGATCGCCGTCCACCTTGTACCCCGGGAGGATGGACCGGCCCTCCGGCCCCGTGACGAAATCGACGAACTTCATCGCAAGGCCGTATTTCGCGTGGGGGAACTTCACCGGGTTGACGGCGAGGATCCCGTACGGGATCCAGAGATTCTTATCCCCCTGCCGGAGCACGACGAGGTCGGTTTTTTTGCGGAACGCGACGTACGTGCCGCGGTCGGAGAGGGCATCCCCGCGCTTCTGGGCGGCCATCGTCAGGACCTCCCCCATCCCCTGCCCCGCCTCCCCCAGCTTCAACGTCTTTCCGGTTCCTACGGCGATCACGTCGACCTTGCAGCCGCACTCCTTTTCGAACGGGGGGAGGACCTTCCTGGCGCATGGCGATATATTACTGCCTATATACCGGTTGTCAAAAAAAAACCCTGGAGGCCCTTCGCGCTAGCCTCCGCCGACGAGGGGGAAGATCGACACGGTGTCGCCGTCCGACAACTCGCGCGACGGGTCGGCGTGGCGACTGTTCACGAAGATGATCCCGGTGGATTCGGGAAGCCGCATCGCGTCGACGACGTTCGACACCGTCGTCCCCGGGGGGACCTCCCGGACCTCCGTGTCGAATCGCCCCTTCCGGAACGTCGCGAACAGCTTCACCGTGATCCGCATCAGCTCTCCGGGAAGGGAACGTTCCGGGGGAAGAACCTCTTCCGACCCACCCCCCGCGAACGACTCCATCTGCCGTATCTTGCAACTACCAGTTGAACACCTTGTCCAGATCGTCGTCCGTCACCTGGAAGGTGACGTTGTGGGGCGCGATCGGTTCGTGGAGCATGAACCGCGGCAACCGGTCGTCGTGCTTCGTGAACCCTGCGCGGGTATTGAAGTCCCGTTCCATCTTGAGGATGTTCTTCCCGAGCGCGGTTACGTCGTCCCCCGTCGTGGTGACGCCGTGGAAGGCGCTGATCATGTCCAGAAGGGCCACGAAGGTCTCGGGCAGGTCCAGCAGGGGGAAGGCGATGAAGAGGCACATCCCGGTGGAGTCGACCGCCGCCGTCGCGATCTGGAGGTTCCGGGACATGTCGACCTGACCTTCCGGCTTGAGGGGGTCGAGGTCGCCGCCGGACTTGAGCACGTTCGGCCCCACCGAGTACCCCGCCGTGTGGTCGGCGCCCTGGGTGGTCGTCGCGTACGTCACTCCGATCCCCATGACCGACCGCGGGTCGTACGCCGCCATCGCCTGTCCCTTGACCACGGGAACCCGCTCGACCCCGAAAACCTTCCCCGTGACCGCGGCGCCGCAGCCGATAATTCTCCCCAGCGGCGTCCCCTTCCCGATCTCCTCGACCAACCGGATCGCCCCCGGACCGTCGCCGAAGGGGAGCAGCCCGGCCTCCATCGCGACGCCAACCGCCGCGCCCGTATCCATGGTGTCGACGCCGAAGTTGTCGTCGAGGAAGTCGAGCCGGGCGATGACGTCGAGGTCGGAGATGCCGCAATTTCCACCGTGAGCCCAGACCGTCTCGTACTCCGGCTGCTTCGTAACGTAGTTCCCGTCCTTGTCGACGTAGACTCCGGAGCACTGGATCACGCAGCCGCGGTGGCAGCCGTGGGTGGCGAGGCCACCCCGCTTCACCTCGAGCTCGGCCTGGACCTCCCCGCTGATCTTCGACGCGTCCTTGAACCTCCCCGTCCGGAAGTTGTTCGTTGGGTAACCGCCCGCCTCGTTGAGAACGTTGGTCAGCACGTTGGTGCCGAAGGCCGGCAGCCCCTCCCCGGTGATGGGGTGTTTCCGCAGCCCTTCGACGAACCGGCGGTTCGCATCCTTGAACTTCTCGGGGTCTTTGGGGGGCCGCATCTTCATCCCGGTGTCGTCCAGGATGATTGCCTTGACCCGCTTCGCCCCCATGACGGCGCCGGTCCCACCGCGCCCGCAGTGCCGCGTCGGCCGCTTCTCCGGGTCGGTGCAGGCGATGGAGGCGGCCAGCAGCTTCATCTCACCCGCTGTGCCGATGGTCATGTACGCCGCACGGTCGCTGTACTGTCCCTTCAGCTTCTCGATGAGGGGGTAGTTCGGGAGATTCTTCAGGCTGTTGTCGACCGACACCTCGACGCCGTCTTTGTTGATGAAAATCTTGTAGAGGTCGTCCCCTTCCGGCTTCCCCTCCAGCACGATCGCGGCGTACCCCAGCCGCGCCAGCACCTGCGCCGCCTGCCCGCCGGCGTTCGATTCCTTGATCCCTCCCGTGAGGGGGCTCTTGCACCCCACCGAGATCCGTCCGCTCATGGCCGCCGCCGTGCCGCTGAGGGATCCCGGGGCGATGACGAGCTTGTTCTCCGCGCCCAGCGGATGGCAAAGCGGGTGGACCTCTTCCGATATGATCGCGGAGGTCATCGCCCGCCCGCCGAGCCCGGCGAACCCTCCGACCGGTTCGGTCCTGAACTTCGGTCCGCCTGCCGCCCCCATGTCGACCCTCAGAATCTTGTCCATGCCCGCTCTCCTTTTCTGCCGGTTATGAAATCGGAATGCAGGAACGTGGTTTCCCTTGGAAAATGCAGCAATACCTGTGCCGTCGTCGGGCGGGCTCCGGATTCCTTTTCCCGCGGTGCGCCCGACCTGTCTCCGGGGTGGGGCCGGATGACCGGATCCGTTGTTTTATTATTAACAAGTAGGACGATAATACTGATCTTTGAAGCAAGGCGTCGCCGGCCGGATTGCCGCCCCCACACCGCCCTCGGTCGCGTGCGGCAAAGAGGCGTACTGGTCCCGATTCGTCTCATTTTTGCACACGGACGGGACAGTTTCGGGCGGATCCGACCCGGTTTCGGGAAAACCGGAAACGGCGTTTCTTTCCCCTCCGGCTCCCGAACTGGAAACCGGGCGGAATCCCGGGGGGTTCCGGCGCGGTTTTCTTCGCCCCGAACGGGAAACCGGCGGTACGGATGGTGCATAATATCCCTCGCGATGATGATCGATTCCCACGGCAGGAAGATCAACTATCTGCGGCTCTGCGTCACCGACCGGTGCAACCTGCGGTGCCGGTACTGCATACCGGAGGACGGAATCCCGCTGCTTCAGCACGGGGAGACCCTCACCTACGAGGAACTGTTCCTCGTCGCCCGTACCGCCGTCTCCCTCGGGATCGAAAAGATCCGGGTGACCGCCTCCGGGCTGACGAGGGGATGCCTTTTCTCCGAGGCGGGCACGGATCTGAAACCGATCCTGCGGGGGAAGGATCCGTCGGTACTGGAAAATTCCCTTCTGCGGATCGTCGGTGCCAAGCGGGGAAGGCACCGGCTCCGCGAAGCGCCTTCCGGGCCCTCGACCCTGGACATGTCCAGGGTCGGCGGTTGACCCCCCGTGTCCCTGCCGCCGGCGCTGCGGGAAATCCCGTCCAAGCTGTTCGTCGAGGTGACCACCCGGTGCAACTTGAATTGCGCGATGTGCGTAAAGCAGACCCGGGGCGACGTCGAACTCGAGGGCGACCTCTCGATGCCGCTGTTCGGAGCCCTCGCCCCCGCGTTCCCTCGGCTTGAAGCGCTTATCCTGAACGGCGTCGGGGAGCCGCTGCTCCACCCGCGACTCGAGGAGATGATCCGCGCCGCCCGGGAGCGGATTCCCGGAGAGGGGTGGGTCGGCTTCCAGTCGAACGGGCTTCTCCTCACCGACGACCGCGCCACGTCCCTCGTAGCCGCGGGGCTCGACCGGATCTGCCTCTCCATCGACGGCGTGTCGCCCGAGACGTTCCGGAAGGTCCGCGAGGGGGGCGAGATCGATGGGGTCGAACAGGCGCTCGCGGCGATGGCCGCCGCGAAGAAGCGCCTCGGTCGCCCGGGTCTGCAGGTCGGGGTCGAGTTCGTGGCCATGCGCGACAACCTGCGGGAGCTCCCCGACGCGCTGCGATGGTCGGCCGCCCGGGGGGCGACGTTCGCGATCGTCACGCACGTTCTCCCCTACGACCCGCACCACGGTAAGCAGTCCGCCTTCGACAGGAACACCGACGAGGCGATCGCGATCTTCCGGGAGTGGGAGGAAAAGGGCCGCCGGGACGGCTCGGACATCCGACGGTATTTCGAGGTCCTCTGGAAATATTCCAAGACCCCCGAAGAGGCCCGGGTCCTCCGGTTCGTCGAGGCCATGAAGGCCGACGCGATGGGACGGGGCGTCTTCCTCGACATGAAGAAACTGCTCTCCGCCGACAGGGGGCACATCGAAGACGTCGGCGGCATCTTCGCCGAGGCGCAGGATGTCGCCCGGGAGGAGGGGCTCGACCTCCGCCTTCCCGGCGTTTCCCTGAAGGAGAAGAGGAGCTGCAGCTTCGTCGAGGAGGGAGGGGCGTTCGTCTCCTGGAAAGGAGCGGTCTCCCCGTGCTACTTCCTCTGGCACCGGTACTCCTGCTTCGCCCACGGGTGGAAGCAGCCGGTGCGCCCGAAGGTGTTCGGTGCGCTGGAAGACCGGGGGATCCTCGAGATCTGGAACGACCCCGAATACCGGGCGTTCCGCGAGAATGTGCTCCGGTACGACTACCCGTACTGCTCGAGCTGCAGCCTCGCCCCATGCGACTACGTCCAGACCGAGGAGTTCGAGCAGGATTGCCACATACGGAACGTCCAGTGCGGGAGCTGCATGTGGTGCATGGGCGTGTTCCAGTGCCTGCGGTAGGGATCCGGACCGAACCGCCTCAGACGATACCGTTCGCCTTCAATTCGCTCAACTGACGTACATCGAGCCCGAGGTGCTTCCCGTAGACGGTTTCGTTGTCCGCCCCGATGGGCCGGCACAACCACTTGACCCTCCCCGGGGTTTTCGACATCGACTTGAACGTCGAATTCTGGACCAGCACCTCCCCGTACTCGGGGTCGTTCACCCGGACGAACGTCTTCCGGACGCCCCAATGCTCCCGCTTCAGGACGTCTCCGGAGGTTTCGAGCCGCCCCGTCACCACCGTCCCCTTCTTGTCGGGCCGCTTGCTGTAGGCCGTGATCATCTGCTGGATCTCGTCGGACGTGTACCCCACCGTGAACCGCTCGATCTCGTGCTGGATGGTGGGCTGATTCTCCGGCGTAAGCCGCTCGCGGATGGTCGGGAACCGTTCCCGGAGGTCGGGGCGGCCCATGATCTCGCACAGGGCGGCCCAGTTCGGGTCCGAAAATCCGGAGATGAAGGTGAAGCCGTCCCGGCATTTCACATACGTGTACGGGAAAACGGCGTAGTCGTAATTCCCGGCCCGGGGCATCTGCTGTCCCGACATGTGGAAATATTGCATGACGTAATTCGAGATCGCCATCAGCCCTTCCGGCGGAGACGCGTCGACGAGCTGCCCCTTCCCGGTTTTCCGCCGGTGGAGCATTGCCGTCTGTATCCCGAACATCGCCCAGGCGCCCCCGGCGTACCACCCCATCCAGTTCCCATGCTTCAACGGCTTCTTGTACGCGTCGGGCACGGCAGGGTCGAGGTCCGGCTCGCCGGTGACCGACATGATGACGCCCCGGGCCTGGTCGACGATGTCGTAATCCGGCTGGTTGGAGCCCTTTCCCGAATCGGCGCCGAACTGTCCGTACGTGTGGATAGCGGTGAAGATCAGCCCGGGGTTCCCTTCACGAAGCGCTCCGTACCCCAGCCCGAGGGAATCGAGGTGTCCGGGCTTGAAGGTGTGGATCAGCACGTCGGCCTTCCTCGCGAGGCCCAGGAGAAGCTTCCTCCCTTCCTCCCTGGCGATGTCGAGCGTGACGTGGTGCTTGTTCCGTCCCTCTACGATGTAGGCGAGCCCGGCGTCCCCGATCATCATCCCGTACGGGGTCATCTTCCGGGCGGGATCCCCGCCGCGCGGCTCGATGCGGACGACTTCCGCCCCCATCTCCGCCAGCAGGGAGGAGGCGAAGAGCCCGGCGAAGTTCGCCTGGCTCAGGTCCAGGACGAGCATGTCGTCGAGCGCTTCGGGCTTCCCGGAGACCTTCGCGGGGTCCGTCTCCCGGTGCGCCCACTTCGCGTATTCCCGATTTATCGACAGGCCGACGATGTTCGATTCGTCCATTGCTTCGACCTCCCTCCGTCCTCCCCGGGCGCTTCCCGCCGCGTCAGGGGGTTTTGACCCCGGAACTCCCGTCCCAGCCGGGAGGCGGACATTGCGACGGGACGTCCGGGTTCCACCGGAAGACGACCCCTTCTTCCTCGAGCGCCTTCACCTCCTCCTCCGGCATTCCCAGCATCTTCCGAAGCACGAACCGGTTATCGAACCCGAGCGGCCTGCAGCTCCACTTCAGCCTGCCGGGGGTCTCGCTCAGCACGGGGGGATAGCACTGCTGCACCATCTTCCCGTAAAGGGGGTCCTCGTACTCCTGGATCGCGCCGCGCTCCCGGAAATGGTCGCTGTGATACACATCCTTCGCTTCGAGGACACGGGCGGCGGCGAAGCCGTGCTCGCTGGCGAGCGCCTCGACCTCCTCCACGCGGCGGCCCGCCGCCCAGTCGGCGATCCGGTCGAGCAGTTCCCTTGCGTTTTCGTCCCGCAACCGGTGCAGCGGATCGCGGAATTTGTCGAAAAGGTCCATCTGCCCCATCGCCTCGCAGAGACCGCGGAACTCCTCCTCGCTGAAGGCCGCGAGCGCCACCTGCCCGTCGAGACAGCCGAAAAGGTCCGACGGACAGATCGCCAGGTCCCGGTTCCCCGACCGCTTCCTGTCCTCCCCCGTCTTGAACGAGTAGAGCCAGGTCCAGTCGAGAAGCCGGATCACGTTCTCCACCTGGAGATAGTCGATGAACTGTCCCTCGCCGGTCCTCTCCCTGTAGTTCAAGGCGGAAAGGATCGCGTTGGCGCACATGAGACCAGTGACCCAGTCGGCGATCCAGACCCCCGACTTGATCGGGCCCCGGTCCTCGAAGCCCGTGATCGAGGCGAGGGCGCCCATGCTCTGGGCCACGGCGTCGTAGGAAGTCCTCCCGGTCCACGGCCCCCAGCTCCCGTAGCCGGAAACGTGCAGCTGGACGATCTTCGGGTTCACTTCCCGCAAGGTCCGGTAATCCAGACCCCACTCCGCCATCCTCCCGGGGGTCAGGTTGTCGACGACCACGTCCGCTTTCTTCACGAGCTCCAGGAAGATCGCCTTGGCCTTCGGGTTCCCCACGTGCATGCCGACCCAGTACTTGTTGTGGTTCTCGATCTCGAGGCCCGGCGACATCCCCTTCCAGAAGTAGGCGTAGGGGGTCACGTACCGCATCTGGTCCCCCTTCCGGCCCTCGAACTTGATCACCTCCGCGCCGAACTCCGCGAGGTAGTCGCACGTTGCCGGCCCGAGGACGACGGAGCAGACCTCGAGCACCCGCACGCCTTTCAGCGGCTCCGGCGTGTCGAAACGTATTTCCCTGTTGAACAACTCCCCCGGGCGGTCCGCCTGCGGTTTCCCCCGACCCATCTCAGGACCGCTTCCACTCGGCGTTGCGCAACTCCACGCGCCGGATCTTCCCCGAAGAGGTCTTCGGCAGCTCCTTCGCGAACACGATGTCCCTCGGGTACTTGTACGGAGCGGTGACCTTCTTCACGTGGTCCTGGATCTCCTTCTTCAAGGTTTCCGACGCCTCGTATCCATTCCGGAGGACGACGTACGCCTTCACGATCTCTCCCCGCAGCGCGTCGGGGGAGGAGACCACCGCGGACTCGACGACCGCCGGGTGCTCGAGGAGAGCGCTTTCCACCTCGAACGGACCGATGCGGTATCCGGCGGAGATGATGACGTCGTCCCCGCGCCCGACGAAGAAGAAGTAGCCGTCCTGGTCCCGGTAGGCGCGGTCCCCGGTCATGTACCAGTCGCCGCGGAAGCATTCCCGGGTCTTCTCCTCGTCCTTCCAGTACCCCATGAAGATCGAGGGCGGCCGCCCTTTCACAGCGATCTCGCCGATCTCCTCCGGCGGGACTTCGTTCCCCTTGTCATCGATCACCGCCACGTCGTGGCCGGGGGTGGGGAGCCCCATCGAGCCGGGCTTCACGGGGACTCCCGGGTAGTTCGCCACCAGGTTGATCGTCTCCGTCTGGCCGTACCCGTCGTGGATCGTCAGCCCGTACGCCTCCTTCCAGGTCTTGATGACCTCCGGGTTCAGCGGCTCCCCGGCGCCGACGCAGTGGCGAAGGCTCGAAAGGTCGTATCGGGAAAGGTCCTCCTTGACGAACGCCCGGTACGCCGTCGGCGGGGCGCACAGGACCGTGATCTCGTACCGCTCGAGCAGATCGAGCCCCTTCTTCGCGTCGAACGGCGCGTTGTACAGAAAGGTGGTGGCGCCGCAGTTCCACGGCCCGAACAGGACGCTCCAGGCGGCTTTCGCCCAGCCGGTCCCCGCGATGCACCAGAAGAGGTCGGTCGGCTTGAGGTCGATCCAGTATTTGCCGGTGACCCAGTGGGCGCCGGTGTAGAAATGGTTGTGCATCACCGCTTTCGGATTCCCGGTCGTGCCGGAGGTGTAATACACCAGCGCGGGCTCCAATGCGTTCCCATCCCTGGCCTTCAGCGACTTCGGCGCCTTCGCCACCACGTCCCCGAAGGAGAGCCACCCCGGTTTCCGCTCGCCGACGCAGAGGAAGTTGACCAGTCCGGGGCACTCCTTGCGGATCGTATCGACCTCGCCGGTTTTCGCGTCCCAGCTGATGATCGTCCGGGCTCCGGAGTGCTGCGCCCGGTAGATCAGGTCCTTCGGGCGCAGCTGGTCCGAGCAGGGGATCATGACCGCGCCGATCTTGGACCCCGCCGCCATGCAGATGTACCATTCCGGCACGTTATGGAGCAGGAGGAGGACCGGGGCCCCCGCCTTCACGCCAAGGCCCTGGAGGACGTTTCCGAGCCGGTTGGAGATCCGGCTCACTTCCCAGAAGGTGTACTTTTCGGCAACCCCCCCGGCGCCCTCGTAGAAGAAGGCCACCTTGGACCGGTCGGACGCGTACCGGTCGACGACGTCACGCCCGAAATTGAAGTTGTCGGGGACGTTCCACTGGAAGTTCTTCCGGATCTCCCGGTACTGGTCGATGCCGTTCAAGCCCACACCCCCTGATGTGAATGGCGGAAACGACGCGGTGCGACCCGAACGCCCTCACTTCGACGGTTCGTTCGGCGGATCCTTCACCACTCCCTGTTTCGAGAACTTCACGAGCTTCCCCACGCTGTTCACCGAGATCGCCGTGAAGGGGACGCGGTCCTCCCGCTGGCTCCCCTTGAAGGTGGCTCCGTGGTCGTCGCTCTCGAGAAAAACGCCGTCGAGCGCGGCGGCGTACACTTTGCCTCCGGCCTCCGCGAAATCGGTGATCGACGATTTGAACTCCGACTTCGCTTCCCGCCACGACCTTCCGTCGTCGGTGCTCCGATAGATCGTCCCCCGGAGTCCACCTACGAGCAGGGTCCCGTTGTTGAGGATGATCCCGGTCCAGAAGGACCCCTTGTACCCCGTATCGATGTACGTCCACTTCTCGCCGTCGTACGACTTCAGCACCATCCCCTGCTCCGCCGCCACGAACAGGATCCCCATCCGGTTCGCGAAGATCTTGAGCAGGTTGCGGTCCGCTTTCCTCCTTCCCGGGGGCGGCGGGAGCGTCACCAGGGTCCAGGTTTTCCCCCCGTCGGCGGTTGCGATCAGAAGGGACCAGAGCCCGACCGCCCAGCCGCGATCTCTGTCCTTGAAATACACGGAGAAGAGCGGCTGGTCCACCGACAGGTCGCTCCGCTGCAGCGTCCAGTTCTCGCCCGCGTCGTCGGTCCGCAGCACGACACCCCACTGCCCCACCGCCCACCCGGTTTTCTCGTCGATGAAGAAGACCGCCGTCAGGGTGGAGCGGACCGGCACGGACTTCGCCTGCCGGAAGTCCCCCCCGTCGGTGTCGGAGAGGAGCACGATGCCGTGATTCCCCACCGCGACGATCCGTTTTCCCGCCCGGGCCGATGAGAGGATCATCGCCTTGGTGGCCGCCGTGGTGGCCTCCGCCGGCAGGATCTTCGGGGAGGTGGGTGCAGCCTCCGCTCCCTGGGCGGAGGGAGAAGCCCCCTCCAGGGCGATCGCCGGGCACGCCAGGAAAACGGAGATCGCCAGGGCCGTCAGGATTCCGATGCGTCTGCCTCCGTGAACGAACCTTTTCATGTCGGTCTTCCCCGCATTTCCATTCGTTATTCCACGGTGGGGTGGCTCAGGAGCTCGGAAACGTGCACGGGGCTCTTCCGCGGGAGGAGCCGTTCCAGGACCACGGCCAGCGCCGGGAGGGCCGTCATCGCCATGACCATGTTCACCAGGAACATGAACGCGAGGAGCTTCCCCATGTCCGCCTGGAACTTGAGCGGTGAGAACGACCAGGTGACCACACCGGCCGCCAGCGTGATCGCGGTGAAGATGGTCGCCATCGCCTCGAAGGCGAGCGCCTTTTCCATGGCGGCGTAAATGGAGAACCCCTGGCCCAGGTGAAGCATCAGCCGATTGTAGATGTAGAAGGCGTAGTCCACCCCGATCCCTGCCGAGAGCACCATCACGGGAAGAGTGGCCACCGTGAGGCCGATGTTCAGCGCCTTCATGAACCAGTACCCGATGAACGTCCCCACCGCAAGCGGCATGCAGCACGCCACCATCGCCCGTATGTCTCGGTAGGCGAGGAAGACGAGGATGAGGATCGCAGCGTACACGTACAGCATCATCGGGATCTCGCTCTTCTCGACCTCGTCGTTGATCGCCGCCTGCACCCCCGCGTTCCCCGCCGCGAGGCGTATCTTCACGTTCTCCAGGCGGTGGGTGGCGCGGAACTCCTTGACGGCCTCGATGACGCGGTTGATCGTCACCGCCTTGTGGTCGGTCAGGTACATGTGTGCCGCCGTCATGCTCGCGTCCTTGTTCATGTACCCCCGAAGCCGGGCGATCTCGGCGTTCAGCCCGGCGGTGTTCCCGGGATCGAGCGGCACGACCGCCATCTTCGGGTTCCCCTCGTTGTACCCCTCGTTGTAGAGGCTGATCTGGTTCGAGTACGAGTCGGCTGACATCACGCCCGGGACGTTCGCCATCTTCCAGGTGAACTCGTTCACGAACGCCCCGATCGCGGCGTTGCGGTCGGATTCCGGAGGGGCCTCGAACACGACGGTCAGCCAGTCCAGCCCCATGTCGTACCCTTCCGAGATCGCCACCGCGTCCCGGTTGAACCGGGCGTCGGGCCGCAGCTCCGGCGCGCCGGGGAGAAGGGTCCCGACCACCCTCCCCTGGCTCTGCCACACCGACACCCCGAAGATCATCGCCGTGATCGTCAGGGTGATCACCGCGTTCCTCGGCTTGGCGACCAGGGCGATCGCGTGCAGCCAGCGGGAGCGCGTCTCCCGCTTGAGCATCGCTTCTTCCACGTAATCCTTCTTGAACGTGAAGAGGGAGGCCGCCACCGGGAGCATCAGCAGGTTCGTGAAGACCTTGTACCCCACCCCGATCGACGCGGTGATCGCCAACTCACGGACCATCGGGATCGGGATCAGCACCAGGGTGATGAAGGACACTACCGCGGTGACCAGTGCCAGCGACCCGGGAACCAGCAGTCCCGTGAAGCTCTCCCGCGCCGCCTCCTCGGTGGTCTTCCCGAAGGCAAGCCCCCGGACGATGAAGTTGATCTGCTGGACCCCGTGCGAGACGCCGATGGCGAACACCAGGAACGGGACCAGCACCGCCAGCGGGTCCAGCCCGTACCCCATCAGGTGCAACGTGCCGAACTGCCACACCAGCGAGGTGAGGGAACAGGCGATCGCTAGGATCGTGAACCGGACCGATCGGCAGTACCAGTACACGGCCAGCGCGGTCAGCAGCAGCGCGATCCCGCAGAACTCGAGAACCCCGGAGGCGCCGTCCGCGATGTCGCCGATCTGCTTGGCGAACCCGATGATCTGGATCTCGAACTTCCCGTCCTCGAACTTCTTCCGGATCTTCTCCTCCAGGATCCGGTTGTAGGCGACGTAGTCGAGCTTCTTCCCCTCGCGGTCGATCTCCTCGACCTCGGCGGTGATCATGGCGCTGGTCTGGTCGTGCGACACCAGCGTCCCCACGAAGCCGCCCTGGCTCGTAAGTTTCTGGATCCGGGCGATCGTCTCGGGGTTCAGCTCCTCCGGGATGATCGTCGAGTCGATGATCTGGTCGGCGCGGAACCCCTCCTCCGTGATCTCGTTCACGTAGGCATTGGCGGTCCACAACGACTGGACGCCGATCCGGTCGATGCCGGGCAGGTACATGACGGCCTGCGTGACGTCGTAGAGGCGCGTCAGCGCCTCCTTGTTCCAGATCGTCCCCTTCCGCGCCTTCACGACGAAGTTGAGGCGGTTGGCGCCGAACAGGTCGCCGCGGTACTTTTCGAATGTCTGGATGTACTCGTGCCCGATCGGCATCTGCTTTTCGAAGCCGGCGGACATGTGGAGCTGTAGCGCGAAGAACGCCATGACGGCGGTGAAGGCGCCGATCACCCCCAAGGTATGCCAACGGTGGCCGAAGAAGAACGCCTCCGCCTTCGCCACGAGCCTGTTCAACAGCACGGTTCCCTACCCCCGCCCCTCATGGATTTCGGGCGACTCCCGTCGTCCGGTGTAGAGGATGAATCCCACGGGCCGGCGCCCGAATGCGGCGCCGGCCCGTCCCGGCATCAGAAGTTCCGCGTAAGGTACGCGCCGACGAAGTCCCTGTCGGCCAGCAGCTGGTTGTTCCCCCAGTAGGTAGTGTAATTCACCCTCGCCTGCCACAGGGCCGGGGCGCTCTGGTTGAACATGACGTAGAAGTTCGCCGACTTGGCGCCCACCAGGTAGTTCGCGGTGAAGGTCGGCGTGTTCCCCTTGAGAGCCTGGAAGTAGGTCACGCCGGGAAGCACCGTCCACCCCCGGATGATCTTGTTGTCGTACGCCCAGTTGAAGTCGGCGGTGAAGCCCATCGAGGTCGAGTCCCCGAACCCCGCGATGATCGGGTACCCGAGCGTCGCATCCGTCGAATTGTCCTTCCAGAACCCGTAGCCGGCGGCGGGCGCCTGCGTCACGGTGACCGGATTCCCCGAGGAATCGCTGAAGGTCCGGGTATAGCGCGATCCGGGGCTCACCCCCGAGTAGTAGGTGTACACCACCTCGCCCGCGAACGTCGCCGTGTCCGCCCAGAGAAGGTCGAGGAACCAGCCGTGGTCGCCCGGCGTGAGGCTCAGCAGCCCCGTCAGGTGCATCTGGGTCTTCTCCTTGTCGATCCAAAGCGGGGTGGTAACGCCCGAGATCCCGTTGGTGAGGGAATCGAGCTGGCCCCCGGGTCCGTAGGGGAAGGTGAGCGAGACGGCGTCCTTCGGCCGGTAGGAAACCTCGTAGCCGACCGCCCAGTTTCCCAGCGGGAAATTCGTGCTGAAGCCGTACAACTTGCGATTCTCGAGGAAACTCCATTGCACCCTGCCGTCCGAACGGAGCGACAGGACCGGCATCTTGTCGTGGTAGTTCATGAAGTAGAACCCGAAGTCCACGGAAGTTCCCTGCGGCTTGTAGTGCACCGCTACGCCGTACTGCCCCCAGTTATGCGGGGTATTCTCGCCGGCGAACGGTACGCCGACGGAGTTCCAGGGATCGCCGAAATAGTCGCCGTTGACGAGGTTCTGCTGCGTCTGGTGGATGGTCCCCAGATCGCCGGCGCCGGAGATCTGGGCGGCGTCGAATCCGCCGAAGTTGAACTGCTTGGAATCCAGCGTGACCGGACCCATCCCCTTCCCGTAGATGTCCCCCACGGAGAAATAGGTGCCCACCGGTGGGACCTTGTTCCGGTTCCACTGGAACTGGTAGTAGACTTCCATGTTGACGCCGTGTCCCAGCCCGCTGGCGATGCTGATCATCGGGGCGGGAAGGACCGCTTCCTTGATCTGCGTCCCCGGGATCGAGAACTTCTGGAAGTCCAGCGCCATCGCGGAGTCGATTCCTCCGATCCCGAAGAGGCTCTCCCCCCAGCTGATGACCTGGTTTCCCACCCGGATCCGGGTTCGCTGCGAACCGATGTTCACCTCTTTGCTCACCCATAAGTCCAGCAACTGCACGTTCTTCGCGATCGCCTGCTCGGCGTCGTTCTCGAGGTCCGTCCTCCGGGTGTCCGGCGCCTTGAAATCGTAGAGCGAGGTCGCACGGGCCATGAATTTGTAATTGTTCGGGAACTTCAACAGAAGTTCCGGCGTGAACTTGAGATACGTGGTGAACAGATCGTACTTGTTGTAGTTCAGGTCGCCGTCGTCCCCGTTGGAGGACTGGGCCGTGTTCGCGGCGGCATTCACCGAGGTGTCGCCGATCAGGCCGGGATTCTGTTTCTGCATCCGCATCCCGGCCCCGAGGGTCAGCTGCATGTCCAGGGATCCCCGGATGGAATCGGTGGGCTGGAACTGGAAAGCGTACGCCGGGACCGTGCACAGCACCGCCAGGCACACCGGAAGCCACAAGCTTTTGTATAGGGTTTTCATCCGCATCGCTCCTTTACCGCTCGCTGACCGCGCGAAGATTATCCCCCGTGTACCAGTCCCTCTTGAACCGCGGCGAGTTGGAATCCACGTGATACATCATGTCCTTGCCCGTCCCGATCGTGCTCTGGTCGCAGACGTACCGGCCGGTGACCAGGTCGTAACTGGCGAACGGAAAGTGGTCGAACGTGCCGCCCAGCTCCCAGATCGGAATCGGGTACCCTTCCTCGACTTTCCAGAGCGCCCCCTTGGCATCGTACTGGTCCGCGACGAGCGCCAGGTAGGTGTCCTCGTCGAAATAGTAGGTCCGCTTCGGCATCGTGTGCCGCATCCCCTTCTTCAGCGTCGCCTCCACCACCCACACCCGGTGCAGCTCGTACCGGCGGGCGTTGTTGGCCAGATGCTTCAGCTCGAGCACGTCGTGCAGCTTCTTCCGGAAGTCGTACATGCCGAAGCTGTTGTACGGGACGTACATCTCCTTCTTGCCGACGATCTTCCAGTCGAACCGGTCGGGACGCCCCAGGAAGACCCATGCCGTGTCGAGCGGGTACTGGTTTTCGAACCCGATCTGCGGAGCGTCGTAGGTGTACGAAGGGAGGCGGCGCACCCGGCGCTGCCCCGGGAAGTAGAAGAACGCCTCGCGGTCCTTGTTCGTGTAGTCGCAGATGAAGATCCGCTGCCCGGCGAGCGCCGGCGGGCTGTCGTACCCGAAGTCGATGCAATACATGAGCTCGCCGGCCGGCGATAGCTTGTTCGTCCCCTTCTTCCCCCAGGGGTAGAACGTCGACTGGGGGCCGGCCGGATCGAGCCACTCCGTGCTGCCGGGTCGCGGCGAGACCGCCGTGGTGGTTCTGGGCATCTCGTTTCCGATCCCCTTGTACCGCATAAGGTAGTTCCAGATGATTTCCGACCCGCTTGCCGGGAACGGGAACGGGATCCCGGGGAGATCCGCCGTCAGCAGGTCGATACCGTCCTTGGTCAATTTGGCGGCCCCCGCCGCGTTCTTCTGGATGTTCGCCTCGATCCAGTCCGGGTACCCCGCGTTCCGGTGGGACGGGTACACGTCCATCCGGTACCCCTTGGTCTGCTTGACCATCTGGACCTGGCCCGGGCTCAAGCGGTCCTTGTACTTTTCGACGTTGGTGGCGTCGATGGAGAAGAGCGGCTTTTCATCCTTGAATTTCCAGTAGTCGCCGCGGTACTTCCCCAAGGCCCACCCCGGAAGGGGCACGTCCTTGCCATCCCAGGCCGGAATCGTCCCGTCCTTGTTCCCCGCCTTCTCGGCACCCGCATAGTTCAGGTCTTTCCCCAGCCGGGCCACCTCCTGGGGCGATGCGCCCCAGGCGGTAACCGCCGCCGCCGCGATGATCGCGACCACATACAGAACTCTTCTCATCATCTCCTCCCCCCACTGTCTGGATTGCTTCCTGAAACATGAACCCGGACGTTACACCGAACGAAACCCGGAAACTCGCATTCAAGAAAAGGGAATCATGAACTAGAGTCAGCAAACTTCGTTCCAATGGAGCGCCAGGAACATTTTCACCCCAAGAATTTTATGCAAAACCTTGTATATCAAGCAATATTTCAAGTATAAAACGAAAATGAGGGTCCCTGACCCCCACTCCTCCCCTCCCGGATTCCCTAAAATGGGACGAAGCCATGAAACATTGTCTCATTTTCGACCGGGACACCCTTCCTTCATCACCCGTACCGTTCCCTCAACAGGGTCCTGAGAACGTCCAGGTCGGCGCCGGGCGACTCCTCGAGCAGGCACGCGACCGCGCCCGACACCCTCGCGGCGGCGAAACTGTTCCCGCGGAAATTTCTCTCCCGGGGCAGTCCCGGAAGGGAGCGGGGCCACGGGGAGGCGAGGCACTCGCACGGACCGTGCGGACGGTACATCAGCGTATCCTCCCCCAACCGGCCGTCCCCCTTCACGCCGATGACCGCGTCGTACGACGCCGGCGCGCTCGCCCCGTTCGCTCCGTTGCTCGCCGACGCCACAAGGATGATCCCCGCCCGGGCCGCATCGCGGCAAAGACCGAGCAGGGAAGGTGCGGCCGGTGTCGCTTCCATCCCCAGGCTGAGGTTCACCACCCGTGCCCCCGCCTGCAGGGCGTACGCCAACGCCCCCTCCAGGACGTCCGGCGTCGTGACGAGCGCGCTGTTGAAGATCTTGAGGGCGAAGAGATCGGCCTCCGGCGCGACGTGACGGATCACCGCGGCGATGGCGGTTCCGTGACCGGTCGTGTCCTCGTAGTCCGGCCCCCGATGAATCGCGCCGTCCTCCCCGCAGTAGATTTCCGCCCCGTCGACCTTCCCTCCGACATGGGAATGCCGCGGGTTGATCCCCGAGTCGACGACGATGACGCGGACCCTTCTCCCCGCGGGAACGCCGGGAGGGCGGGCGCCCCAAGGGATCGCGCGCCGCCTACGCACGGACCGCCCCCTCCGGATCCCGCGCCCCCTCTGCACAGACGCGAAGGAACGATTTATAAGCGCCCCGCTGCTCCATCAATTCCGCGTGGGTCCCCTGGTGGCTGACCCGTCCGTCCGAAAGGACCACGATCAAATCCGCATCCCGGACAGCGTGGATCCGGTGGGTCACGATCAGGGTCGTCTTCCTCTCCATCATTTCCGCGATCGCGCGCCGTACGCGATCTTCCGAGAGGAGGTCGAGGGAGGAGGTCGCCTCGTCTAGGATGAGGATCTCCGGGGCGCGGAGGAACGCCCTGGCCAGGGCCACCCGCTGCCGCTGCCCCGCGGAGAGGGACAAGCCCCGCTCTCCGGCGACGGTAGAAAGGCCGCGCGGCAGGGAGCGGACGAACTCCGTCAGGTCGGCCTTGGCGATGGCATCGGCGACCCGGGCCGGGTCGGCCTCGGGCGTCCCGTACCGGATGTTCTCCTCGAGGGTGCCGTGGAAGAGGTACGGTTCGGTGGAGACCAGCGCGATCCGCCGCCGGAGCGCCGCGCGGCCATACCGTCCCAGGGGGGCCCCGTCGAGACGGATCTCCCCCCCCTGCGGCTCGTAGTAGCGGAGGAGAAGGTCCACGACGGTCGATTTTCCGACGCCACTCTCTCCGACGAGCGCCACCGTCTTCCCCGCGGGGAGGACCAGCGACATGCCGTCGAGGACACGGGACTCGCCACCGTAGGCGAAGACCACGCCGTCGAAGACGATCCCTTCCTTCAGGGAGACAAACGGTTCCGCGCCTTCCGGGTCCCGCTCCGCGGGGACGTCGAAAAACTCGAACACGCGCGCAAGCGACGCCTTCCCTTTCCGCAGCGCCGCGTACTGGCCGAGGAGGTTCTGGATCGGCGAGATCACCTGCATTTGGAAAGCGGTGAACGCAACGAGGGTCCCCACGGTGATCGCTCCGTCCCGGACCATCGAGCCGCCGTAGAGGAAGGCGAGCGTGGCGGAGCACCCCAGCACGAAGGAGGGGATCCCGCGGGACAGGGAAAAGATCGCCTGGAACCGGAGGACGGAACTCACCAGCGACAGGTTCTCCTGTTCGAACCTGTGCAGCTCCTCGCTTTCCGTGGCGCTGGACCGCACCAGGCGGATTCCCGTGAAGGTGTCGATGATCCGGGTCCCCACCGCCGCGTTCTTCTCCCGGAGTTCGCGGCTCATCCCCGTGATGACGTTGCGGGTCAGCCACAGGCCGAGCACGCCCAGCGGGACGAGGAGGTTGCTCACGAGGAAGAGGGACCAGGACATGGCTACGAGGATTGCGGAGGCGACGACGAGCCGGACGGAGCTGGTGACGAACGCCATCGGGACGTCCACGAGGATCCCCTGGACCTCGACCATGTCGTTGTTGAGGCGCGCGACGATCTCCCCCACCCGCGTCCGCCCGAAGAAGCGCATCTCGGCGCGCTCCAGGTGATCGAAGAGGGCGACCCGCATGGCGACGAGGATCCTCGCCGATCCCCGCGTGTAGAGATAGCTGCTGACGCCGCCGAGGACCATCCCGGCGGCGGCGAACAGGACCATGGTGAGGAGAAGGGGGGGGAGCGCCGCCCAGTTCCCGCGGAGGATCACATCGTCCACCAGCCGCTTCGAGAGGAACGGGGCGTACAGGGAAGCCGCCGTCGCGAGAAGGGAAAGCGCGAAGGTCGCGGCGAGTATCGCACGCTGGGGCCGAACGAATCTCCACAGGGAGACCATCCTCTTTCTCACGACGCCTCCTCCCGGTAGTAGCACATGTAGCGCGACTCGCAGAACTTCGGCGTGTTCCGGAGCGCGACGGCCTTGACCGCCGCCTCCTCCCGGGAGGCCCCCCGCTCCACCAGGTCGAGGATCACCCGAACCATCTGGAGGCTCACGAGCTTCCGGAAGCTGGAAGTGCCGCGTCCGGAGATCTTTAGAGAGGTCACCCCCGTGCGGACGAGGTCGAAGAGCGCGCAGAGCCCGCAGGGCCCGTTCGGGATCCCGGCGGGGCTCATGGAGTTGCCGCAGCCGTTCTGGAACCAGACCCAATCTTTAAACGCGCCCATCAGTTCCCGAGCCCGCTCCCCCTCCTCCCCGGCAAGGAATTCCGAGCGGTCTCCCCCCAGCGGAAGGACGCGGTGCGGGACGCCCGGGAGCTGCACGCAAAGGGCGCCGGCGCTCCGGTGCGTGGTCATGCAGTACCCTTCCTCGAACACGCACCCCTCGTTCAGCACGAACGCCTCCGTCTCCATCCGCCCCGAAGCCGAACGGCAAAGGGCGGCGATATCCGCGACGCCGAGGGAGCGGGGGAAGATCACCCGGCGGACACCCAGCTCCTCGAGGAAATCGATCATGCCGGGGTTGAGCGTCGCCATCACCGAGCTGGCGTGGACGGAGAGTTCCGGTAAGGCGCTCCGCAGCGCGGAGAGGAAGCCCACGTCGGAGACGACGACGCCGTCGATACCGGACTCCCGCGCGAGCCGCCCGATCACGGGCAGGAGGATGTCCTGCTGTTCCGGGGTGTAGTAGGGGGCGTTGAACGTCACGTGCACGGGGATGCCGAAGGCGTGGGAACGTTCCGCAAGGAGTGAGACCTCGTCCCGTTGCAGGAGGTTCCCCACGACCGGCCCTCTTCGGTTGAGCCAGAAGGCGCCGCCGTACCGCTCGAGCCACTCGGGGGGGACGTAGCCGCAGAAGAACTCGCCCGCGCCGTTCGCGGCGAGCATCTCCACCTCGTCGGGGTGGCTGACCGGCACGGTGAGCTTCATCGCTCCGCCCGCTCTTCCGCAGCCGACGGCCATGGACGGATCCGTTGCGGGGACGGCAGGGATGCCCCGGCTTCCGTGGTCCCGGGCGGGACGGTGACGACGATCCGGTCCACCCGGCGGGAGGAGGAGATCCGTTCGAGGATTCTCCCGGAAACGGAGGATGGTACGGCGAGGAAATACGCGTTCCCGAGGTTCAATAGATCCTTCTCCGCCCCATTCCCCCCGGGAACGGGAACGCGGAACTCTACGGCGTACTTCCGGCACTCCGACCGGCAGGAGCCGCTAGGGACGAATTTTCCGGCGGGTTCCCGGTGCATCGACCCCAGCAGGCAGGCGCGACCCATGGTGACGAAGAGGTACGGGAAGTGAACCGACAGCATCTCGGACCGGCCCTCCCACTCGTCCGCCTCGAGCGGCTGGAGGAACGGATCGACTTCCCGGCGCCCGATGCCGTACCGCTCCATCAGGGCCCGGAACCCAGGGGCGAGCTCCCCCGACCGGCAGAGGGCCGACCGGGCAGGGGCCGGTGCCTGCGGGGAATCGAAATATTCCGCGAGCCGGGGATCGCGCAGCATCTTGTGGGTCAGGCGGCCCAGCACGATCACGAGCCCCGGGTGGTGGGACCGCAGGCGGTGGACCGTCCCCCAGTCGCCGGCGACGACCTCGAGGCCTTCCACGCCTTCCAGAGCGCGGACCGCCTCCTCCGCCTTCGCGAGACCGTCCCGCGACAGGGGCGGCAGGACCAGGGACAGGGCGACCCGCGACCCGCGCGCCGCCGCGGCCCAGGAATGGATCGCCTTCCGGTCGGGGAGGAGCCGCTCGCACGTCTCGCTGCCGACGTAGACCCGCGACGGACCGGCCCCGCCTAGGGGCCGGAGGGACGTCTCCGCGAGCAGGGCGTGGACGTCGTGCGGCACGGCGCCCAGAAGCATCTCGTCGAGGGACGCCTCCCCGCGAACGACCGCGGGGGGCGGGGAGGCGAGGAAGGGGACGGCGATCCCCACCTCCACCCCGTGCCCCGCACCCTCCCGTCGAGACGCCTCCCCGTGATACCGGGTCAGGAGCAAGCGGCCGCGACCCCTACCGGTGCTGGACGCGGAAGTGCGTGAGGACCGCGTCTCCCGGGGTATCGAGTTTCTTCAGAAGTTTCATCGTCCCCGTGTCGTAGATGAGGATCGAGTCGCCGCCGCCGCCCAGGTACACCTTCTTCCCGTCGGAGCTGATCTGGATCGTGTAGTAGCTCTTATCGACGTCGGCGGTTGCCAGCAGCTCGTTCGTCGCGAAGTCCCTCTTCTCGACCTTGTTGAGTACCATGTAGTAGTACTTCCGGTCGGGGGAGACGACCGCCGAGAACTGGTTATAGAGGGGCCCGATGTCGGTCACTAGCCGCATCGACCCTTCCGTGCTCTTCTTCCGGAGGTCGATCGTGTAGTACCCCTGGTACGGGAGGTTGTTCGCGGTGGACAGGCTCCCGACCAGGACCATCGCCATCCCCGACTGGTCGTGGAGCCGCCAGATGTTCAGCGAGATCTGCGGGTCGACGCCGTTCACCGTCGGATGGGCGAGCCCGAGGAAGTTCACCTGCTTCCCCGTCATGGGGTCGTAGACGAAGACATCGCGCCCCGTGATGTAGAATTCGCTCCCGTCGTAGCCGAAAAAGATGTTGGTGCAGCCGCGCGGGATCTCGATCTCCTTGACGACCTTCGGAGGATCCGCCCCGACGTCGAACACGATCACCTCGGGCGTCATGTCGACGATCTCGTCGGAGAGCCACCGCTGCCGCAGGGAGAGGGCGTACAGCAGGTTGGGGTGCGCCGGGTTGAGCTCGATGTCGAGCGTCCGGACCTTCACGCCCCCGAACCCCGTTCGGAAGGTGCGGACGACCTTCTTCCCCTTCAGGTCGAGCTGTTCGATCTGCTGCCCCCAGTCGGTGATGGTGTAGATCTTGTCCAGGTCCCCGGGGTCCCAGGTGAAGTTGGTGACCTTCTTCCCCTTGGTTTCGAGCGTCGCGACGATCTCGTCCTTGTCGCCGTCGATGATGTTGAACTTGTTGTGGAGCATCCCCTGCAGGAGGATGTCCTTGCCGAGTGCCGGGGTGTTGCCCGTAGCGAGAAGCAGGGCCGTCCCGAGCAGCGCCAACGAAAAACATACCGATCTCTTCATCGTATCGATCCCTCCGTGGGGTTATTCCGCATCGTGTGCCGCACCGCGGCTTCCTACCACTCCGGCTTGACGACCTTGAGCTTCATCCAGTCCTTCATCGCCCGGGTGCAGTCGGCGTTCCAGTCCGGGTTGTTGTAGGTGTCCGGCGCCTGCCCCGGCCACCAGCAGTACATGTCGGTGGTGCCGAAGAGGTCCGTCTCGATCGGCGTGCAGAGCTGCTTCGTGGAGCCGGTCCAGTCGATCTCGTACCCCGGGTTGAACACGGACGTGCAGGTGTGCATGAACGGGATGCTCCCCTGCGCCTCCACGACCGGGAGGTCCGCCTTCCCCTTTTCGATCTTCTTCCCCTTGCGGTTGACCCCTTTCAGGTGCTTCATGCGATCCCCCTTTCGCCGAGCACAGCGTCGAGAAACGTCGGCGTTTCGTTTTGTATGCGAACGTAGGTCCGAAGGCCCAGAAGGAACAGCTCCTTGATCCACCGGCAGTAGTGTGTCGAGGGGGCGAAGAGGTCCCCCTGCCGGAGGTACGCGTCGTGGTAGCACCCGCCTGCGCAGAAGTTCTTCGCCCAGCAGGCGTCGCAACCGGACTCGCGGCGCCGCCTCGCCCCGTCGAGAAACCGGGCGCGGGCATCCGATGCGACTCCGCGGGACGGGTCGCCCATGGAGTCACCGACCCCGCAGAGACGGTGGCACGGGTAGAGAGCCCCCGAGGGGTCGACGGCCAGCATCCCGATCCCCGCCCCGCACGGGTACGGCATCGGGTCCCCCCGGTGGATCAACCCGAGGATCTGCGTCATGTTCGAGAACGCCGGCATCCGGCGCTCCCGCACGTCGTCGACGTATTCCGCCGCCAGATCCCGGAACCCGTCCAGCACCGCGTCGAGTTCCTCCCCGGTGAGCGCGGTGTGGCTCCCTTCGGCGGCGCTGGCCGGGGCGAAGCCCACCTCGTCGAATCCGAGGCCGCGGAGGTGCCGGAACGTCGTCCGCACGTCGACGGCGCCGCTCCCCAGGGTCACGCGCGCCGCCAGCGGATACCCGCTCCGGATTTCCATCAGGTGCGCCAACCCCCGCTCCACGTCGTCGTAGGAGCCGCGCCCCGACGCGTAGGGGCGGTTGACGTCGTGGACCTCGCGGGGTCCGTCGACGCTGACGCACACGGAGACGCGGTTCTCCCTCAGGAACCGCGCGATCTCCGCGGTCAGGAGCGTGCCGTTGGTCGTCAGGGAGAAGGAGATCTCCTTCCCCCTTTCCTCGGCCATCGCGCGGGCTTCGTGAACCGCGCCCCGCAGGAGGGGGAAGCGGAGGAGCGGCTCCCCGCCGAAGAGGACGACGGACACTTTCCTGCTCTCCCCGGCCCGGTCGAGCAGGAACCCGACGCTCTCCCGGAGCAACTCCGGGGACATCTCTCCGGGGGCCCCCGCCTCCCTTGCCGGCGGAGCGCACCCCTCCTCCCGGTCCTCGTAGCAGTAGCGGCACGCAAGGTTGCAGGCGGTTGTCAGCATCAGGACGAGCGTCCGCAGCCTCAGGGGCGGATGGCCGACCCGCTCCTCCGTCCCGCGCTCCCCCGGCATTCCGACAAGCCCTGCACGCCGGAGGTCCGACAGGATCTCCGCCGGCACGTCTCCCGCCCCGTGGGAGGCGAGGGCAGACAAGGCGTCCCGCACACCGTCGGCCACCCGGAACAGTCCCCCGGATTCCGCCGCGTAGAGATACATGTCCCCTTCCGCGGTGAAGCTGCGGTGGGGGAGGAGAGCCGCTCCCACGTCGGGCATTCGCACGATGTTCCCCATGGGGTCTGCGGTCCCCTTACTGCACCGGCCTCTGAACGTAGAGAGGAATGGTGGCGAGCAGGTAACCGCGGGCGAACAGCGGGTGCTCGCCGGGGGCCGTGAAGGAGGCCGTCACCCAGACGTCCCCCATGTTGTTTTCCTGCATGGCCCTCTTCGGGTTGGGACCTTCGTTCCCGGGGGTGAAGAGCCCGTTCCCGTCGATCGTCCCGACGAATTCCACGTCGTGGTCCTCGTTGGAGCTGGCGAGTTCCGCGACGTTCCACGCGGCCGGGACGCGTCCGATCTCGATGTCGTCCCCGGTGCCCGCGGCGCCGTCGGCGCCCTTGCTGCAGGCCATGGCGTCGAACTGGACGAGCTGCTTCACGGCGTACCCCAGCCCCCCGGTGCGGGACATCGCGGGGGACGGAACGACCTTGATGTAGTCAACGGAGGAATAGACCGCGAAGAGTTTGGCACCGGCCGCTTTTCCGGATTTCGCGGTCCGGAACCCGACAGGCGCCTTGCCGGATACGTCCACGGTGACCACCACCTTCGTCGGCGTTGCGGAAATCACCTTCCTCACGGCGACGCCGTCGCCGAGGCGTACTTTCCGCGAGAGGCCGGTCCCGACGATCGTCACGGTGGCTCCCTGCGTCCCGGCCTTGAGCGCCTTCGGCATCACGGAGAGGATCCGGGGGGAGGCTCCGGCGAAGGCGCGGGTTTCGACACCGCGCAGCTCGAAGTGCGGATCGTCGAACCGGACCCCGGTGAAGGTTTTACCGTCCATCGATATGTGGAAGACCTCGCGGATCGGCTTCCCGGCCAGGGTGCCGGACGCCCGCCACGCGTACCCGCCGTACAGGGTCGCCTTCCCCTCGATCGGCTGCTTCTCCCCGTTCTCGTACTCCACCGTTCCGGAGTATGTGTAGAAGGCGTCTCCCGTCTTTTTCAGCGCAATCTCACCGCCGTACGCCCCCTTTCCGGCCTGGTACCCCGCGACGACCCACTTCCCCTGGCCGGCCTTCGGGCGCGTTGCGCTCCACTTTTTCCACTCGGGGGTCTCCAGCGGGAACCGCTTCTGAAGCTCCTTCAGGCAGGCGGCCAGGGTTTCGTCCCAGTCGAGAACGTCCTGGAGCTGGTAGAGCCACATCGGGAGGACGCCCGAGTGCATATTGGCGAGTTTCGGCCAGTCCTCCGCGGCGCGCCGCTGGAGGGCGGTCTTCGCGTAGCTGTGGCAGCGCACGCACATATCGACGATCACCTGGCTGTCCACCTTCTCCTTCGTGTCCCGTTTCTCGAGCGTATAGGCATACGGCGCCACCTCGGCAGGGGCCAGCCCCTGCTTGTCGGAGAAGTAGAGGAGGAGCGCCTCCTTCTGGTCCCGCGTGATGGAAAGGCCGTGGATCCGTTTGTGCCGCCACAGCGTTTCCTCCCACGCTTCCGGAACCTGCCGGAGGTAGGAGATCCGGGAGACGAGTCCTCCATCGTTCTTATGGCAGTCGGTGCACATTTTCAGGACCAGGTCGCTGGTGACCGGGATCCCCGAGGCGCCGAAGGCCGAACCCGCCCACGCCGTCGCCAGCATGATCGCCAGCGCGACAACAAAACATGATCCCATCTTCCTTCGCATCGCTTTCCTCCTCGTAACGGTGGGATGATCGGGGGAAACAAATCTCGTTTCGGATTACGGCAGCAATTCCCGTTCCATCCGTCCTCGGAGGGTTCTCCGCCCAAGGAGAAAACAGATAACTAACTGTTTTTAAATGATGATCTGATCAAAGGCCGGATGGATCGGCAAAGATTCGCAACAGGGGAGTTTCGAGCCCTCCTCTCCCCGCGGGGATCACAATTAAGAAACGATGTGTCAAATTCGGGATTCCGGTCGGCGTCCCCGGTGGGCCGGGCACCTCTAACGGGCGAGCGGGGGGACGAATTCCCGTTCAAGAAACCGGCGCCGGAAGGCGAAGATCTCCGCGAGGCGGCGCCGCACCAAGGGACCGCCGAACACCCTCCCGGCCGTGCCGAACGGGAGGGCGTAATGGACCAGGTCCTCCATCTCCACGCCCCCGTCGACCTCGCGAAAGTGGTGCTCGTGGTGCCAGAACCGGTACGGTCCGAACCGCTGCTCGTCGACGAACAGCGACGGCTCCCGCACGTGGGTGATCTCCGTGACCCACCCCACCGAGACCCACGGAATCGGGCGGACGCGGTACGTGATGATCCTGCCGGGGTACATCTCCCCGGGGAGGTCCGACGTCACCTCAAGCCCGAGCGAGGGGGGGGTGATCCGTGGAAGGTTCCGGGGGTCCGAAAAGAATCTCCAGGCCTCCGGTAGGGAGATCGGGAGGCGCTGCACTTCCCGCAAAACGGATGGCGTCATCCCCCGTCTCCCCGATCCCGATCCGCGAGCGCACTCATGGGGGAAGGCGGCAGGTCCCCCGCACCCGTTGCGCGAAGGACGAAAGGAGCGGCCCGGCCTGATCCCGGGAGATCTTCCCCGCCACGGCGATGACGCATCCGCCTTCCGGAATCATCCACAGGTTCCCGGAGGGGGTCTTCGCGTTGCGCAAGGCCGGAGTCACCTCCCGATACCCCGGAAGCTCCCGCGCGAGTCGCGCATTTCGCGCCTTGCCGCCGTCCGCCGGAGGCGGCAGGAGCAGATAGTGGCCGGAGATGGTCGCGGTGGCGAACTTCGCCTCGAAGCCCGGGGCCAGGCACTCGTAGCCAAGCATCGCCCGTTTCTGGTAGAGGGTCGATCCGGAGACTATCCCCGGCAGGCCATCCAGCGCCTTCGCCTCCTCCGGCGGAGAGCCGCTCCCGGCAAGGAGCGCGACGATCTCCGAGGAGATGCCGATCCCGTCGCTCCGGGATCCGTCCCCGGGCTTCGAACGGACGCGCACGAACGTCTCGCCCCGGAAGAAGTCCGTGGACGTGTCGGAGACGATCGCCTCCGAGGGGGGAATCGGGAGAACCTCCTGGTCCGGATGCCGGTATTGGGACCAGATCCCGTAGGCGTCCATGGGGGAGGCCATCCGATAAATCTCCAGCCGCACCTCGGAACCCGGTCTCGCGGTCCTGCCGAGAACGGCGACCGTCATGCGTACCATCCCGTACGGGAGAACCAGCTCGGCCTCGCCGTCGATCTCCTCGTAGAGGGTGTCGGGGCCGAAAGACCGCACGGGCTCGAGGAGTTTCCATCCCCCCTTCGCCGCGAGGGCTCCGAGGACGGGATCCCCGGTATCCGCCGCCCGGGCACCGGGGACGGCGACCGCGAGGAGGAGCAGCGTCGAGAGGAGGACCGTTTTCATCCGGCGAGCCGCGCGTGGGCCCTTCGCGCGAGCCGCCCAACCGGCAGCCGCAACCGGCACGCGACGAGGCACGCCTCGCAATCCCCGCAGGCCGCGGC
>Ga0210098_1000073_pt1 | contig 35328 bp, 40 predicted proteins | sample Joice_ThreeSqA_D_FD_184870 | JGI IMG/M metagenome (GOLD analysis project Ga0210098, IMG submission 184870) | Wetland microbial communities from San Francisco Bay, California, USA, that impact long-term carbon sequestration - Joice_ThreeSqA_D1... | ecosystem: Environmental > Aquatic > Marine >...
AAAGGGAAGAGCCCCTGCCGGTGAATGTCCGTAATATTGTTCACGATCCAGGAATGGGGAGTGTGGCACCTGCCACAGTCATTCCCAACAGTCTGTTCGTGCAGGTCTGTATGACACTGGTAGCACTCCGTTTGTGCTTCCGAGAATACCAGGGAGGTATGACATTGCCTGCAACCAACCTGCGCATGTTGTCCCACAAGGGGCATATCCGCGGTATTGTGATCATAGGAATAGACCTCCATGTCCAGTTCCCAGCCTTTGGCACTGTGACACTTGTTGCAGGGGATCTTGAAGTCATCCCCGTGCGGAGAATCGGTCTGCCGCGTCGCATGAACAAAGACGAACAAAAGGGCAGGCAGTATCAATGGCAGGATTCGCATGTGGTGGATATGGGTTTGTAACGTGTGTAGGTCAGCTCTCCTTCAATAACTTTCGGATGGCATTTGGCACAGGCAACGTCCTGGTGTTTACCGTCCAGCGGAAAAGCGGTGAGAGAATGGTTGAACAGCCCTGCCTTCCAGTCGAAGTAATCATGGCATTTCAGGCACGAGGTTCCGCTGGTCCCGAACTGCCGGTTGTGTACCTCCCGGTGGCATTCCAGGCAGTCTGTGGAGAGCTCGGAGAATTTCTGGACCGGGGGACCGGTTTCACTGGTATTTACATGACATGCCCGGCAGGTCTGTTTCCTGTGTTCTCCTTCCAGGCGGTAGCCTGTAAGCGTATGGTCGAAAGAGATGTCACTCCAGCGGGAGTCTTTATGGCAGACTGTGCACTGTTTGTCAGGGTAATACTTTGACTCCAGGACTGCAGCGTGAATGTCCTCATGGCAATCATTGCACCTGACGCCGATCTGCCTGAATTCCCAGCGGTCGCCTTTCCGGTGACAGTCGAAACAGGGAGTGGCCTCGTGGGCTCCGTCAAGGACAAACGGGGAATGGTTGTGTTGTTCGATGGTGAAAAGGGTGGGGGAGAATCCCTGTTCGTTATGGCACTCCGAGCAGTCGGGTACGGAGGATCCGGTAGCAAACTGTTTCCGGTGGTAATCCGTATGGCAGTCGGTGCAGCTGAAGTGCTTCAGAGTGCCCGAATACCCGTTCTTGTGGCAGGAGGTGCAGGAGACCGATTCGTGTTTTCCTTTCAGTGGAAATCCGGTGGCCGTATGGTTAAAGTTCCCGGTGTTCTTGATCTGGTGGAAGGAGACTTCGGAATGGCACTTGATGCAGTTTTGTCCGAACCGGTTCTCATGCACGTCCCGGTGGCAACCCACACAGCTTTCATGGGCAATCCCCCTGAACACCTGGATCTCCTTTCCATTCATGGTTGTATTCCGGTGGCATTTGGAACAATCCACTGTCTGGTGTTTTCCAAGAAGCCTGAAACTGGAGTTACTGTGGTTGAACCCGGGTGCCGGACGGAATTTGTCGTAACCATGGCAGGAGGTGCACTTCGCACCCAGCGTCCCCTGGTGGAAATCGTCATGGCAATCCGTACACTCCTGTCCGAGCCCCAGGAAAGTACCTGTCCGTTCCCTGAGATCCCCGTCCCCGATGAATTCTTTTTTATGGCACTGGCTGCAATCAACCCGGCCGTGGGATCCCTGAAGCGTATACCCTGTCAGGGAGTGATCAAACTGCTCCTGGTCGAATCGGATCAACTCAAAATTCCTGCCGTGGTGGTCGTTGTGGCACGAAGCACATTCTTTGCCTTTGACTTCGGTAGAAACATGATAGCCCATGTTGTCATCGATCCTGGATGCAATCTCCTTATGGCAGTCCAGGCACTTCTCGTTGGAAACCTGTTTCCGCAGGACGTGGCATTTGACGCAGTTGGTCATCCCTTCCAGGTGGGCATGGGCTTTTGCAAGGTCCCCCGGACTTAGCTGGGCAATGAGCGGTGCTGAAAGGAGGGCCGTGATCAGGGTCGTCAATGCCCGGGACAGTATGTAATGGATCTTTAGATTCAAAACATCGCAGTTTAGTTGTGCTTCATGATCGTTTCTCCGAACTTCTTTGTGATCTGTATACCTATCTTGTTCAGGAATTGGGTGGGTAGTTCTCCCCCGACAAAAATATATACCCGGTCATTTTGGAGACGTTGTTCCCCCGTTCCTCCATTTGACAGGAGCACCTGTTCCTTATCGATGCTCCTGAGATTTGTATTGAATTGCACATCCAGCCTGTGCTGATTCATGGCTTCCTGTATCTTTTCATTGTTCCTGGGTTTGATCCGGCTGAAGGTCTCTTTCCGGTAGGAAAGGACCACCTGGTTGTCTTCACAGAGCTGCAGAGCGGCCTCCACAGCCGAATCTCCGCCGCCAACGACCAGGATATGCTCACCATGGATCTGTTCGGGTTCCAGCAGCCTGTAGGCAACCTTTTCGGTTCCTTCTCCGGGAACGCTCAGTTTACGGGGAGTACCCCGGCGGCCGATGGCCAGCAGCACGTGTTTGGCCGTATACTCCTGACCGGTGGAGGCGCTGATCCGGAAATAATTCCCTTCCGGATGGATCCGCTCCACTTTGGCCTGCTCTATCACATGGATCTCCTCTTTAGTGAGCACGCTTTGCCAGAGATCCAGCAGTTCAGTCTTGCTCGTCTCCTGCATCTTCACCCGGCCGTGCAGTGGCAGTTCCATGGGAGAGGTCATGACGATCTTCTTACGTGGAAAATTATAGACAGTCCCCCCCAGTGAATCCTGTTCCAGGGTGAGGAAATTCAGCCCGTGTTTTTTTGCAGCCAGTGATCCCGAAATCCCTGCAGGACCTGCTCCCACGATGAGTAAATCATAATCAGCCTTGTGCGAACGGTCCAGTACCCTGGCTATATGATCCACTGCCTGCCTGCCCTGTTCCACCGCGTTCCGGATTAGACCCATTCCTCCCAATTCTCCAGCGATGGAGATCCCGGGGATGTTGGTTTCAAAATTCTGGTTCACGTGTGGCAGTTCCACGCCACGCTGTTCGGTACCGATCCGGAGAGAGATGGCATGTGTGGGACAGGCATGAAAACAGGCCCCGTGCCCGACACACTGGGATGCATTGATGGTGGTTGCTTTACCGGAAAGAATTCCCAGAATGTCCTTTTCAGGACAGGCCGTGATGCAGGCCCCTGTGGCAATGCAGTTGTTGGGGTCCACTACCGGGTGCAATGATACCGGTTCATGTGTTCCTGCTGCCTTGGCCTCAGATATTTTTTTCGCAGTCTTTCTGGATATCCGCCTCAGCCTGATGATATATATGGCGACCACCAGCAGGCACAACAGAAATACCGATCCGTAGATGATGATCTTTTCAAGCAGCAGTTCCATCGCATTAAATTATATAAAACTTACCTATGTCCTGACGGAAAAATGAAGATTTTATTTTTTATGAATACGGCCGGAGGTATGCTATAGTTGTCCTGATGACCTTTAAATCCCACTTATTTAAAATTCGTTTAAATAATTCACACAAAAGGAAATGCTGTAAGCAGGGGATCAGAAGATCCAGGTATAACCGAAGACCACGGATACAACTACGTGCACCAGCATGATAACCAGCATGACCAGTGCAAAAGGAAGGTGAGCCACATGCCAGTATTTGAACAGGTTCTGCATCAGTTGAAGCCGGTCAATCCGGCGGTTCATGGAGATCTCACGCCGCACCAGCCTCATGATGCTCCTGCGTTCTCTGCTCCGCACCCCGCTCTTCCGGATGGCCTTTCTGGTAAGACGGATCCCCGTGCGGCTTCGGTAATACTTTTCCGTGGCCTCCACGATTTCCTTCAGGCTCTCTGTATCCAGCCCCTGCGTGGCCGAAAGCGTCTCATTCAGATCTCTTTTAAGGTTCCTTATCTCCATCAGGCTCATCTCACGTCCCTCGATGGTCCGCGGGATACGGATATAAATAAACCGGCCTGCCACCCCGCTCAGGACTACCGCCACCATACTCCAGAAGCTCACAGCCACCAGTCCACCCACTTTGAAAGATGTATGATAGAGTACCAGTACCGGTCCCAGTACGCAGAGGAAGATATGAAACTCCAGCCAGTGCCTGATTTGCCCCAGCCTGTGGAATGTCCGTACCCTTTTTCGCAACATGTAAATGCTAACCCCTGCAATCATAAAGAGGGACCCGATGATCCCCAACCCGTGTCCCAGGACCCCGTTGGGTTTCAGTAACTGGTAGTCGTCGTGGTAGAAGCGGTCTTCCAGGGATGTACCGTAATAACTGTGACCCCGGTACCCGAGCCAGAAGGTCACTGCGACCACCATCAGGACCATGGTACCGATGTAAATTCTGTGGATGCTGGTTTTCATGATCAGCAAATATATAAGAATTGCTGAACAAGAAAACTGCCTCAACCTGAAAGATCAGAATTGTCAAATAGATTTTCAGTCTTACAGGAAATGGTTTTGGTGTAAGATCTGAGTAATCTTGAGCGGGATGGCTTCCTGGTGTTCTCCGTTCAGCAGGATGTGCTTAAGCTCTGTCAATTCCTTGGGATCATTATGACGAATAAGCTTTGCCAGCACATGGTGAGCCCCCTCTCTCAGGAAGAATGCATCCTGGTTATCAAAGATGGCCTTCAGTAGCGGCCGGATACATGCTCTTCCGATATGGATCAGGGTCTCGGCAGCGATCCAGCGAACATCTCCATCCACATCATCCAGAAGTTTTATTGCTACCGGAATGGAAGTCAGGTCACCCACATGCTTGATTATTTTTGTGGCCTCCTTCCTGATTACAGCAGATCTGGAGTTTGAAAGTGCATGCATGACCGGGAGAATCGCATCCCCTTCTTTTTCCAGCGTATGTTTTGCGGTGATATGTTCATGATAATTATCCAGGGAGACCAGGCGATCCAGAAGGCCTGTGGTTTGAGGATCAAATCCGTAGCTTCTCAGTTCATTTATTTCTTCTTTATATTTATTCATGACGGAGGTTTTTACTGGTTAAGAGAAATGCGTCGATGATCCACGATCTTATAGTACCAGACTTTCAAGAAATCGGTGATCACGAAAGCCGTAAGTGCATAGCCCCAGACAAATAAAGCCAGCGTCCATCCCATGGCTGGAAGAAGGAATCCGTAGACCACGATGAATGTGGCAATAATCTGTGTGATGATCACTGCTAAAAGCAGGCTTTTTGAAGGTTTCACTGACCAGAAATGTCCCCTGGTACGGGCAACAAATACTGTAAGATGCCCGGCGACTGAGAGCTTCAGATAGATAAATGACTGAAGGATCTCTTTGTCAAGGTGCAGCAGCTGCCTTCCTATAAAGAATATCCCGAACGAGCTGATAACACCAATGATACCAAGGACTGTGGAAATACCCAGGGTGGAACGCATATTCCACCTGTCGGGAGAAGGAGAAACCTTTACATTGTCAAAGGCAATGGTCATGATGGGAGCATCATTCAGAAGTGCCAGTAATACGATCATCAGCGCGGTAACCGGATAGAACTGGAAGGTAATGATGCTGACGGTGATAAACAGGATCACCCGGATGGTCTCCGCTATCCTGTATACTGAGTAGTTTCCCATACGCTGGAATATCTTTCGGCTCTCTTTGATGGCATCAATGATCACAGAAAGACCCGGTTTGGTCAGGACGATCGCGGCTGCCGATTTAGCAGCATCCGTAGCACCTGCTACGGCAATCCCTGCATCTGATTTTTTCAGTGCGGGTGCATCGTTTACCCCGTCACCGGTCATCCCGACAATATGTCCCCTGTCCTGCAGGGCTTCTACGATCTTATATTTATGTTCCGGGAACACCTGTGCAAAGCCGTTCACCTTTTCTATCCGTTCAACAAGGTCATCCTGGCCCAGGGATTTCAGTTCATCGGCAGTCATAAACTCTTTCCCCATTCCCACTTCGCCTGCAATTTGCTGCGCGATAGCTTTATGGTCCCCGGTGACCATCTTCACGTTCACTCCCATTTTCTGTGCCTGCTTGATGGTCAGGGCAGAATCTTCCCTGGGAGGATCATATAACGGAATGAGCCCAACATAATTCCAGCGATCCTCCGAATTCGACATGGCTACACCGAGTGCCCTGTACCCTTTGCCTGCAAAATCGTTAACGTGGCTGTCCACCTCTGTACCGATATGGTCAGATTTACCAGTTAGCTCCAGGATCATCTGGGGAGCCCCCTTGGCCACTTTTAACTGGTGATCCTCCGGACCCTGTAGCACAGCTTCCGTGCGCTTGGAAACTGGATCGAACGCTTTGAATTGTTTGGTGGTATAGGAACCGGTCTGTTCCCATAACCCCGGTTTCGCCTTAGTCATTTCAAGGATGGCGTTATCGATCACATCTTCATCTTCGGCATTCGAAGCCATAGATGCGTACAGCAGTACCTGGTCCCCAGTAAATGATCCGAACGGGACCACCTCGGCTACGGTTAGTTCGTTCTTTGTGATCGTCCCGGTTTTATCGGAACAGAGAATATCCATACCGGCCATCTCCTCTATGGAGGCCAGTTTGCTGACAATCGCCTCTTTCCGGGCCAGTACCGATGCCCCCACCGCCATGGTGACCGACAGAACGGCCGGAAGGGCTGCCGGAATTGCTGCAACCATAAGTACCAGTGCGAACTGGAACATTTCCATGAATCCCTCATGGCGGATCACCCCGACCGCCATGATCAGGATAACCAGGGCAAGGGCAAATACAATCAGGTAGTTGCCTATCTTAATGACCGCCTTCTGAAAATGGCTCGTGGTTTCGGCCTCTTCAACCAGTTTGGCCGTTCTCCCGAAGAAAGTATTCATACCTGTAGCAGCAACCAGCCCGTTCATCTCCCCCTGCCTGACTACGGAGCCTGAATAGGCCAGATCCCCGGGACTCTTTTCAACAGGCAGTGACTCACCTGTCAATGCCGATTCATCCACATTCAGGAATTCTCCAGAAATAAGTTTAATATCCGCAGGGACCACATCACCCAGCCTGACGCGGATGATATCTCCCGGAACAAGCTCATTGGCTTTGACCTTCTTCCACTTCTTATCCCGAAGCACCCTGGCGTTTAGGGCAAGCTTCTTTTTCAGCATTTCAATGGCATTGTCGGCCTTGTGCTCCTGCCAGAAACTGACAATGGCATTTAATAGCAACAGGGAAAGGATTATAAAGAAATCTTCCCAGTGCTTGATTATGGCAGAAATGATCGCAGCAATTTCTATCATCCAGGGAATGGGGGACCAAAAATTCTTCAGGAACTTGATCAACGGGTGGGCTTTTTTCTCAATGATCTCATTGGGCCCATATTCATCCAGGCGTTTCGTGACTTCCCCGCCAGCGAGGCCTGCCTCCGAGCTATTCAATTCGGAGAAGAGTTCTCCAACGCTTTTTTCTTTTAGTTCTTCTGGTTGTATGATTTTCATGGCTGCGTTATTTAATTATAGTATTGTTCAAACTCATTCATTCCGGGTCTTTTGCTTGTCCCTGTTGATCAGGAGGAGCTTCTGGTAAAAATCATCGAACAGGAACGGTTTTGCCAAAAAGTCACAGGCTCCTGAGGAGAGACAGGCCTCTATTTCGTCTGGAGAATCGAGGGCTGACATGATCAGGACGGGAGTCCCAATCCTGTTCTTTTTCAATTCCCGGCACACCAGACGTCCGTTCATCCCCGGCAACATCAGGTCCAGTATGATGACGTCGTAATGGTTTCTCAGTCCCAGGCTTTTCCCATCCAGGCCGTTAGAAGCCATGTCCACATGGTTTCCCTGATCCTCCAGTTCCATCTTTAAAAGGTGCGCCAATCCCTGGTCGTCATCTACTAAGAGTAATTGCATCACAGTTTATTTTAAACCCTGAACGAAAGTAGTGCTGGTTCCGGAAATAGTGATTAAATGCAGATTAAAGGGAGATTAAGAATCGATTAAGAGGGCTTTTCATGCAGGACGTAGCCAAAACCGGGAACCGTATGGATCAGTTTCGGGGAGAAATCCCTATCCATTTTTTTTCGAATCGCACTGATATGAACATCGATCACATTGGTCCCTGTATTGAAAGAAAAACCCCAGATCTCCTGGGCAATTTCTATCCGGTCGAATACTTTACCCTGATGGAGTGCCAATAGTTCCAGGATCTTGTATTCTGTTGCAGTCAGCCCGATCTCCTTTTCAGCGCGCCTGATTCTTTTACTGGTTGTATCCACTTCCAGATCAGCAATGCGCAGGAGAGGATCGGTGACCTCTTTCCTGTCTCTTCGGTGCAGTGCTTTGATCCGCGCGAGAAGTTCCGGGAATTCAAAAGGTTTACTTAAATAATCGTCAGCCCCCGTATCCAGGCCGGTCACCTTATCATAGGTTGAATCGAGTGATGTCAGCATCAGGATCGGTGTTTCCACCCGGTGGTGCCGTATCTTTTTACACAGTTCAAAGCCATTGATTCCCGGCAGCATGACATCGAGAACGATGATATCAAAGTCTCCCGTAGTGGCAATGCGTTCAGCCATTTCCCCATCATAAGCAACCGTAACCCGCATCTGCTGGTCTTCCAGGCCCAGCCTGACAAAGGAGGCCAATTGCTGGTCGTCATCTACCAGAAGGATTTTCATATTCAAATTTATAAAACCAGGCATTTCAAATCTACGATTTTTCCGACTAGGGAACCGAATGAATCCGTACCGGTTTTTGGATAGCAACTGAATGATTCCCTTTTATTACCTTTATGTAACAGAGATACTCTATGATCACAGCGTTTAAAAGGAGCAATTATCGCCTGTTGCTTACCATGATCCTGGTTTCCCTTCTGGTTACCACAGTTGCGATTCTTGTGATCTACTATGCTACCCTGGAGAACAAAAAGGAGTACCTGAGAGAATTATCTGAAAATGAGTACCGAATTCTCATATCCAATTTTGAGGAGACCGGGGACAGCGAGCAGGTACTCGAAAAGATCGGGAAACAGGAGTCCCGCCATCCGGGCCTGGGAGAAACAGGTGAATTCCTGGTGTCAGAGCGGAAGGGTGATTCAATCAGGTTGCTCTATTACGACGGGATCCATTCCAGTGGGCGGCCGCTTGTCTTTCCGGCAGATACTTCAAAAGGAGAAGCCTCCGGGTACGCAGCTTTAGGGAAGAGCGGTTTTATGAAGGGATTGGATTACAGGGGAAATAAAGTTCTGGCTTACGCAGAATACATTGATGAACTCAATTGGGGAATTGTCACAAAGGTCAATTACAACGCGATTACCGAGCCCTTTCTGGAGGCGAGCCTGTTAGCCCTGATATCATCCCTGGTACTTGTGCTGATCGGGATCTATTTTTTCAAGCGTTTTTCTGATCCCCTGTTTGAACGCATCCGGGATAGCGAGAAAAAGTATCACATGCTTTTTGAACTGATCCCCTCCGGGATCACTATTGCCAATGTCAGGGGTGAAATACTGGAAAGCAATCTGGAGTCGGAGCGGTTACTCGGTATTCCCAGGGACCGGCATACCAATATGCGAATCGATAGCGAGGAGTGGAAGATTGTCCGGCTCGATCATTCTCCCATGCCGGCATCTGAATATGCGAGTACGAAAGCCCTCCACGAAAACCGGGTGATTGCCAATGTGGAGATGGGGATCGTCAAGGAGGATGAGAAGGTTACCTGGCTGAATGTATCGGCAGCTCCATTTCCGATCCGCGATCTGGGACTCATTGTAGTTTATACGGATATTACCCGCAGGGTGGAAGCCGAGATGAAACTGAAGGCACACGATGCTCAGATGGAAGATATGGTGCGTGAATTGAATATTCTAAATGATACAAAGGATAAGTTTTTCAGCATCATTGCACATGATCTGAAGAATCCGTTTGGAAGTCTGCTCGGTGCTTCGGAATACCTGTACCATGAGATTGATAAACACGATATCCAGAAAGCCCGAAAACTCAGCAGGATACTTTATGATTCCTCAAGAAATGCTTACGATATACTTTCTAATCTCCTGAACTGGTCAAGGTCCCAGTCAGGCAGCCTGGATTTCAATCCAAGGAGGTTGAATTTGCATGAGATCGTGGATAAAAATATAAAACTTGCTGCGCTCCAGGCTGTCGAGAAAGATATCGATATCGAGGTAAGACTGCAGGAAGATTTTAAATGTACCGCCGATCCCGATATGTTGAATACCATTCTGAGGAATCTGCTAAGCAATGCGCTGAAGTTTACACCTGGTGGAGGAAAAGTGGTCATCGATGCCAGCCGGAAAGGTGGCGAAGTAGTGGTCTTTGTAAAGGATACCGGTACCGGGATGGGAAAGGAGGATCTGGACAAGTTGTTCAGAATCGATGTAAAACATATATCCGTAGGTACAAACAATGAAAGAGGGACAGGGTTGGGATTGATTCTTTGCAAGGAATTCATCCAGCATCACAGAGGAAGTATCTGGGTTGAAAGCAGTCCGAATAAAGGCAGCACCTTTTATTTTTCAATCCCTGACCGCCTGGAGTGAACCTGGCTACCCGGCTTCAGCTGCTACTTGGGCGCAACGCAAAATCAATGAAATAAAAACCAGATCTGCGTTGTGAAGAAGGTAACTATCAGTCCTAAAGCAATAGGTAAGAAAGTTGAAACCAACGTCCATTTAGCGCTCTTTGTTTCTTTGTAAATAGTTATGATGGTCGTTGAACAGGGATTATGCAACAAGCTAAACAGCATTAAGTTGATACCTGTCAGTAAGGTCCATCCTCCGGCGTGCAATACATTTGCTGTATCGGCAACGGAATCCAGTTCAAACATAACTCCTGAACCTGCTCCAACTCCGGAAAGATTTGTGCTTAAAACCGTTAACATTAATACAGTTGGTATCACAATCTCATTTGCCGGTATAGCAATGATATACGCCAGAAGGATAACTCCGTTCAAACCAAATACCAGGGCGAACGGATTGGACCACTGTATAAAATGTTCAGCAAGGCTCAAATCGCCAATATGGATATTTGCCACGAGCCAGATAACCACACCGGCAGGTACGGCAAAGACTACTGCACGCGTAAGTACAATGATGGTACGGTCGATCAGCGAAGTGTATAAAGTTTGCAGAATACGCGGTGGACGATAGGGTGGGAGCTCCAGACTAAATGATGAGGCTTCGCCCTTTAATACCGATCTGCTCAATCCCCAGGATACCACCAGGCTGAAAAAAATCCCCAACAAAGCTATTCCAACAACTGAACCAGCTGATACAATCCCAGCCAGGCCCGGCGAAACAAGTCCTCCGATAAAAATGGTAGCGATCAGAATCTGGGTTGGCCAGCGTCCGTTGCACAGCGAGAAATTATTCGTGATTATGGCGATTAACCGCTCCCTGGGACTGTCAATCACCCTTGCTGCAACTACCCCGGCAGCATTACAGCCAAACCCCATACTCATGGTCAAAGCCTGCTTGCCATGCGCCCCTGCTTTACGGAAAAGACTATCCATATTAAAAGCGACCCTGGGGAGGTATCCCAGGTCTTCGAGTAAAGTAAAGATTGGGAAAAAGATCGCCATAGGGGGCAGCATTACAGCAATGACCCACGCCATTGATAAATACGCTCCGTCAATGAGCACACCACTGAGCCACCAGGGCATATTTATCGAAGCTGCCAGGTTTTTCAATAAAGGATGAATCTTATCGATCAATAACGAAGACAATAAGCCCGATGGATAATTCGCGCCGGCAACTGTCAACCAGAATACAATCGCCAGCACAAGGAACATCAGGGGAAATCCCAACCACCTGCTGGTTACAATCTTATCAATTTTCAAATCGAAACTGTAAGCTTGTTTTTCACCTATTTGTTTTACCGATTTATTAGCGATTCGGGATGCATCCTCATATATGGATTCAATTATGGAATCGTGAAAATCAGTGCCCAGATCCCACCTGGCCGCATTTGCTACTGATATTATTTCTTCGCCTTTAATCGATTTTATAACCGTATCTTCCATTGCGCCCTGACTAATTTTGAATGGTTAAATCTTCTTCATGCAAACTCCCGATCTCACCCGAACGAACCGCTTCAATAATACTGTTATCGCCTTCGAGCAGGCGGGTAGCCACCCAATTCACGTTTGGAAGTCCCGGATAGGTTTCCAGGATTTTTCCGGCCAGGGTTTCAATGGCATGGTTGAGTTTCTTGGAATTACTCTTTATTTTAGGTGGTTTGCACTTGTATTTACCGCTGGCTACTGCTTCAATTGCCTGCAGCAGTTCATCCATTCCCTGTTTTCTGCGAGCCGAAGCCGGTATAACCGGAATTCCCAGCTCTTTTGAAAGTGCGCGTATATCGATCTCCAGGTTGTTTCGTTTGGCTTCATCCATCAAATTAAGACATAGAACAGCCCTGTCGGTAAGTTCCAATATTTGCAGTACCAGATTGAGGTTTCGTTCCAATCGCGTTGCATCCACTACGATCACTGTTACATCGGGCTGCCCGAACAGGATGAAATCACGTGCTACTTCTTCGTCGGTACTTGTAGATAGGAGGGAATAGGTTCCGGGTAGATCCACCACTTTGTACCTTTTATCGTCATAAATATATCCGCCTTCTGCCCTCGAAACCGTTTTTCCCGGCCAGTTACCCGTATGCTGATGCAATCCGGTTAGGTTATTAAAAACTGTGCTCTTCCCGGTATTTGGATTCCCTGCCATTGTAATTACATAATCTACATTTTCGAGATTTAATCCAAGCTTGACGAGGTTAGCCGTGTTATGGGCGGGACAATCCGCGCAATTATTTGGTATACTCATGTTTTTCTAATTTTCCCGGTTAATAAATACATAGTCTGCCTGTTGTTTCCGGATACCTATAGTCGTACCCATTACCCTGTATCCCATGGGGTCGCCTGAAGCACTTTTCATTACTACTGAAATATGGCTTCCCGGCACGATACCCAGATCCATCAATCGCCTGCGTTGTTGGCCCCTGCAATTGGGAGATATACCCAATACACGGGCTTGTTCGCCAACCGTCAGGGAAGATAGCAAATCGTGTTTCGGCGATTGAGCCACTTCGACGGATACTTTCTCCACAGTAATATAGCCGGCGAACAGAGGTGTTAAAATGCACTCGTCCCCATCGGCTACAAAGGTGATTTTCTTATCAGTTACATCAGTAACATACACCTGCATGCCCGGATATAAACCGAGTACAACCAGCTGCTCGTAAATGCTTTTGGGTTCATCTTCCAGGTGAATGATGCGTCCCATATCACCTTCCTGCATGGTGTTTAGACTTACTCCCCTCGATTTGGGCAGTTCGCCCTCTGCTGTTGGAATAGGGTCACCATGCGGGTCGTATACCGGATTACCCATTTGTGCAGCAAGTTTTTCGGTCTCTTCTTCCGTAACCAGGTGCTCGATACGATCAGCTTCATAATGCCAGTCGGCCGGTGCTATACTTGTCTGGTCCGCCAGGTAACGTTCCCATATTCTGTGGATCCTTACAATTCGCAAGGCATAGGAGCGTCCGGCATCGGTTAAAGCTATGGATTGATTGCTCATGATAACCAATTCCAATGCAGTCAGTCGATCTATCAGTCTGCCTGCCTTATCCATGGAAATATTCAGATGCCCGGCAAGACTGTTGATTTCGCATCTGGCTTTGTTATATTCACAATCGAATATGAACTTTAAGGCATCTTCCAGTAACGCCCTTTTATTATTTCGGACGAGTTTTGCAATTAAAGCCAGTCCACCTTTCTTAGGCCATAAGATCCATAAGAACAGGATAATAAACCCCAGTCCGATCAGGAGTGTAATTCCCGGTTGTATTTGTAAAAAGGTCAACCTCATTTCTAATTTGAATATTTTCTTTAATAATTAATCTACTTGTCTGACATAAATAACATTGGTAAACTCCTTGTTAAGAAGAATTTTATTTTGATCGATCTTTATTTCAGTCATCTTATTTGAGTCATACTGTTTCTCAACCCAAATATTTGAACCAATAGCAATATGATTGGAGGTGCAGAAATCAAAGAAATCCTTATCAGAATTGAACAACCTTGATATTTCATACATATATCCGGCATTTGCTTCCGACAGCAGCAATTGAGAACTATCCGTTTCAATTTTCCCATTCAAACCCGGAATAGGGTCTCCGTGCGGATCGGTAGTGGGATTGCCGAGATACCTGTTAATTTCATCAGCAAGAAAGTCGGAGGTAAGGTGCTCCAGATGCTCGGCCTCCATGTGAATTTCATGCAGTGACAGGTTGAGCGTTTTATATAAAAACGATTCCCATAATCTGTGCTTGCGGATTACATTCAAGGCCAGCAGTTTACCGGATGCTGTCAGGGTCAAAGGTTTGTATTTAGTATAATGGACTAATTTCTTAATGGCCAGTTTTCGTGCCATATCTGTGGCTGCAGCATTTGTAATATTTAACAACCCCGCAATGGTACTGAGCCTGGTATCCGCTCCTGAAAGTCTGCTCTGCTTATAAATTGCCTTTATAAAATTTTCAATCGAAGCCGTCATTTAAAGTAGTTTTAATATAATTATTAAGCTTACTTAAATATATAGACAAATATACTTTAAAAAAGTTTAATAAAGTAAATATTTGGGACGAAAGGTAGGCAGGGGGAAGGGCCGGGGCTTCAAAGCATTACTGGTTTTCTTTATATAGTTCAGTATCAATAAGGTCAATAAGTCTTTCCTATACAGAGATGGCATATTCCAGACGGTTTTCATGCCGGTTGTTAGCCATAAGGGCAATAATGATCCCGATAACAACAATAACAATCTCTCCAATCACATATGAAATATACCTGAGAAACTTATTTTCGTTTTCCTTCAGCAATTGTTGCCTGATTTTTCGAAAGAATCTCGCCATATTTTATCCTCTTATATAAATCTCATATACTGTTTAACCAAACTTACATTTTCCAGTGTGGTCAGCATTTCCAGGAGCTTGAATGCAACATCTAAGCCGGTTGAAGGTCCGGTGGATGTGATGATATTTTTATCAATTACAATGCTCTCATTCAGGACTTTTGCGCCAAAATCAGCAAGTTGCTTCCTTCTTACCCCATCCAATAGATCATAGGTAGTAGCATTCCTTCCATTTAAGACTCCAGACTTACCTACTGGTAGTGCAGCTACGCAAACAGAAGCGATGATCTTTCCCTGCTCATTAAACTTACGAATCAATTTCAGGAACCTTTCATCAAAAGCATCCTCGTAAAATCCTGCATTTTCAAAGCCGCCGGGTATTGCCAGTGCATCAAAGTCACTGACATTTAAAGATTCAAACTCAATCTGAGGCCTTACTATCAGATTCCAGGTACAATTTATCTCTGCACGCAACCCGGTGGTGATCAGATCAACAGGTTCATTCCCATAAATCCTGCTCCAGCCAATCACATCCGTAAAAACACTGGCTTCATATTCTTCAAATCCTTGCGCAAGGAACAGCAGTACTTTCTTATTTTTCATATCAAATAGATTGTTAACGAAATTTAATTGCTTACCTGACTTCTACCTTTTCGGAGTGAATATACTTAGATCCCACTCCTTATACCAGTGAAGTTCCATTTCACCATTCCCGGTGATGGTAATCGGAAGGAAAACGTATTGGGATTCGGGACTACCGCGGCCATTCCACCGGTCACCCATATACAGATAGGCATCCGCATAGCCTGGGATTTTAAATATGAAGCAGGGTTGGGAATTGAACGAATTATTGCCGGCGTCACCAATAAAAGGTGTGCCCTGACTGGTATACGGCCCCATAATATCTGCAGATATGTAATAGGTTGCAGGATTTGGAGTCCACCCTGTACAGCCACTGGTGAGCAGATAATAAGTACCATCTTTCTTAAGAATGCCCGGTCCTTCGCAGTGAGCTTCTATGTCCACATCATTGGTGGTTGCGCTGAAGTAGTCATCCGATAATTCCACCATTCGAATGGTGCGGTTAACATGATCGGCTGCATAACCGATGTACGCTTTTTGGGTTTCGGGATCGATATACAGCCCAATATCACGCGATTCGTGCCCGTTGGGACGATAGTGGTCCTGCAAAATGAACGGACCGAGGGGGTTGTCGCTGACAGCAACCCCAAGCTCTGCAATGCTATACCTGTTTCCATCATAATGGAACCACATAACGTACCGATGATTCTTTTCATCATAGATCACTTTTGGACGCTCAAAAACCTGGATATCACCTTTTTCTATTACAACACCCTCATTCTTCCAATTATAAAGGTCTTTTGAAGAATAACAGGATGCACCCCTGGGTTCTCCCCGGTGTTCGCCGTACCAGTAAAAAGTTTCCAGGGAATCGATATAGATGATGTTTCCGCCATGACAGTCAATATGTACACCATCATCTGCTATCCAGTCAACTCCAGGCCTGAATGAAGTGAAATGGGTTGGTTGTTGAGAAAAAACAGGCCCGGTCAATAAGAACAAGCACAAACTGAATACCATCCGTTTAACCAGGTCCCAATAAATTGAATTTTCAACATTTACCTTCATACTGTATTATTTATCTTCATTTATGCTGGCATATGACACATTGTTATTGTGTATTATTCTTTATTATTAAAAGATTTATCGGGATAGGCAGGAACCTCAGGAACCTCCCTGGGATCCTCTGCAATCAACTTCTTTAGTAGCTCTATCGCAGCAGTCAGCTGGGCATCATCTCCATCAAAGGTTGCATGCGGCAGGTTATCCACGACAATGTCCGGTTCAAAACCGTGTCCCTCGATAAGCCACTTGCCATCTTTCCCATAAACCCCCATCATAGGGGCTCTGGCAATCCCTCCGTCACTCAGGGTATTACTCCCACTGAGCCATATTTCGCCTCCCCAGGTCCTTGTGCCTATGGAAGTTCCCAGTTTCAGCCTTTTGAATCCTTCAGCAAAAGCTTCTCCATCGGAGGCTGTATTCTCATCCACCAGGATCACGATATGTCCGCGGAAAGCGTACTGCATGTTCCAGGTCACCTGTCCCGACCTGCTCTTCCAGTACATCCAGTCTTTCCTCAACAATTTCTCCAGGATGAAACTTTCAATATTGCCACCCTGGTTGTGGCGTACATCAATAATTAACCCGGGCCGGTCAAAAACAGGGTAAAACTCCTTATACCACTGATCTATATCATTAGGTCCCATGGCCTGAAGGTGGACATACCCCACCTTGTTCTCTGTCTGGCGTTCGACTTCCCGACGCCGGGAGTACTCCCAGTCACGATAACGAAGACTCCTTGTGTTTTCACTGGGTACTACAATGAGATCCCGCTCGGTGGAATTGCGTTTGATACCAAGACGTACCTGTTTGCCCTCCTGATATCTGATTAGCTCGCCAATATCCAGTGCAGATAAAGCTGGTTTGCCATTGACCCTGGTGATAACATCCCCAATTGCAATATCCAGGTAGGGGTCATCAAGCGGAGATCGCTCTTCAGGGTAATCCGGATCTGCCCTGTAGATGTATTCGATCCTGTACCCGCCCTGATCCTCGTCCCTTCTGAACCTGGCTCCAAGACTGGCCACCGGAATATCCAGCTCATCTTCCCTCACATCCCCGCCACGTACACTGGTATGCAGGGCGGCAAGTTCCCCCACGAATCTGCCAATCAGGTCCGAAAGTTCGTTCCTGGTGGTTACACGATTGGTTAAGGGAAAGTACTTATCATACATGGCCTGCCAGTTTACACCATGCATGTTCTTATCATAAAAATAATCGCGTTCCATCCGCCAGGCATCCGTAAAGATCTGCTGCCAGTCTTCCCGCGGTTCAATCGAAAAATGCCAGCCGCTCAGATCAATTTTGTCATCATTTAGTTTGCTTACTTTACTCGTGCCGGCATCGATCATATAGAAATCGTTTCTCTTTCGGACAAGTATTTTTTCTCCATTATCAGTCAGTTCGAAATCCCTGACATCCTCAACAATGGTAGTCAGGTTTGCAGAATCGTTGCTTATTTTAACTGCTGCAAGGTGCGTCTTGGAATTGAGCCCTGTTTCACTCTTCATCAGGTAAACAGCTTTATCAGTCACTCCCAGTTTCCGGTAATTCCCTGCATCAATGGGCACTTCAGTAATGCGTTCAGCAATTCCTTCCTTATCCACGATGACCTGAACGCTTTCTTTCTTGTCATCCTCTTTCTCCGATTTAGCCTTTGATGGTTCCTCTTTTTTGCTGAACAGCTCATCAGGATGGCGAAATGGGGACCTCCTGCCTTTTTCCAGAGAAATGAGGAATAGTTTTTCCTTGGCATCAAAATAGGGTTCCGGTTGTCTGGATCCCCAGGGCGAGCCAACCAGGGTCGTAAAGCTTCTGTCAGACAGGAAATAAATAAATTTGCCATCCGGGCTCCACACCGGGTATCTGCTGTTTGCCCTGTCGGTGGTGATCGGGAAGGCCTCACGGGTAGTCACGTTGTATAGATGTATTTGAAGCATTGTATTGGTGGCACTCTGAACAAAGGCGATCCATTTGCTGTCGGGAGACCAGGAATAGGTGCCAAGACTTTCCTGGTTGGTCTGGATTTTACTGCTCTGTCCCGTTCCCAGATTGAGGAGGAACAGGTTTTGTTCAAGATCGGTGTAGGCCAACCATTTACCATCAGGGGAGGGGACCCCTGAAAATCTTAATACCCTGCCATCGCTGGTGATTGATTTCTGAGGTCCGATTCCATTGGATGGCATACTTATGAACTCAAACTCTTTGGTTTCATCCGACAGTACAAGGATACTTTTTCCATCGGAAGAAAACAGGGCATCCCGGTACCTGACATCCTTCTTATCGGTAAATGCCACCAGACGGCCCTCTTTTGCAGGAACCACGAATACCCTGCCCCTGGCAGTGATGACGATACGGTCACCCTTATCATCGGGTATTACCGAAGTGATATATCTGGATGGATTCTCGACCCAATTCTCCCTTAACTGATCAAGGTCCGAATGAAGCGAAATATTGATTTTGACCGACGTGTTTGCCTCAATGTTATAGTGCCACAGATCGGCCCCCAGCTGGTACACTATGTTTCCGTCTGAGATCCCTGCTGAACGGATATCAAACCCGGTATGGTGTGTTTGCTGCTTCAGATCTTCGCCATCTTCCGTAATCGACCAGATGTTCATGATCCCGTCCCGGTCCGTAATGAAATATATCCTGTGGTTATACCACATGGGGTGGTGACTTTCGCCGGCATAATCAGTGGTCAGTTTAATGGCTTCGGGACTTCCGTAGGTATATTTCCAGATTTGCCGGGCGGTCCCGCCCTTATACCTTTTGGTCACATTTCCATGATAGGAGGGTCGTACAAAATAAACCGTGGTACCTTCCTCATCGAAAGAAGCTTCACTTGCCTGGCTTAATGGTATTCTGTTTTTCTGTCTGGTAACGGGATTGATTGTAACAAGTTGCAGGTTGGGCAGCGTTGAATATGCAGCTGTATGATAAACCAACTCTCCATCCGGGGTCCAGGTATCAGCGATAGAAGCATCACTTTCATAGGTCCATCTGGTGGGCAGACCTCCTGTTAACGGAATGGTATATATCTCAGTCGGACCTTCGTAACTCGCAGAGTACAGGATGGTCTTCCCGTCCGGAGAGAACCTGGGATAAATTTCATCTTCCAGGTGAGTGGTTAATCTCTGGGCCAGGCCTCCGGAAAGCGGAACTGTCCAGAGATCTCCCTCTGCCGCAAAGACGACATTGTTTCCATGTACATCAGGATATCTGTAATACCCTTCGAAACCTTGAGAATAGGCTGGGAAATTTCCAATAAGGATCAACAATAGTAATGCTGTAGTAAATAAGCCGGTCTGCTTCCTGGTTGAGCTCATGATAAAGAATTTGGAAAAGGTGTATGTAATGATCTTCAAATAAATAAATACATTTCTAAGATAATACCTAAAATATTAATTGGAATAATTCATTGCATTATCTGTTGGTATCTGGATTTTCAATAAGTGAATTTGAAACATATCGACCAAACGAGCCAATTTTATAGGTTAAGCTTTTTAAAAATCTCAGGCATTGTTTCTTCATCTATTGCTTCCATCTCAATGAGACGTAATGATTTGACCATTTTAAGAGTTGTTGTTTTATAATGTATAAAATGTGGCGTCTGCAAATGCGATTCGTAAGCAGCTTTACTGGCATAAACTTCTAGAAGCCTGATTTCTGCCGGATTCTCTTTTTGAAACATGGGATATATACAAATCACACCCGATTCTAATCGAATGGAAGCCTCGGATTCTTCTTTTAGAGTAGAAATGTATTCTTTGATGTAAACAGGATCAATTTCAATTTCTGCTACTCTAATCATCATGTCTTCGTATTTAATATTCTCTTTATTTTGGCTCGTATCACTACATGAATTAACAGATAGGATTATTACACAAACTAAAATTTCAATTTTCAAATATTTCATGTCGAGTTCATTTTTTCTTGCTTGCTGCAAAGAGTTGGTGTAAACGCCGGAAAGCTGGCCGTGGCTTCTGCCATTACTGCAAAAGGCGTGACAGGCAATTTGGAGTTTACACTATGTAAGATGTAGATTTTTTTTTAATTGTTTTGAGTAGCTATCTCGATTGATCCTTTGGCAGAGGAAGATTCATTTTCTGAACAATAGCAATGAACGTGGGATTGTCGAATAGGGGATCACACAGATACGCATGTGTAGGAATATATGGTATGTTTGGGCTGTGCATTTCAAATCCCTTCTCAATCCAATCCATGGCTTTATCCAGTTGATCCACCATAATATATCTGATTGCTATTTCAACGGGATCAACGAATTCATTTTTAGCTATTTCCTCCTCCTGGCGCAACACTTCCTCATATGCAGGAACAAAACCCTGTTCCCCGAATATTCTTTCAACCTTTTCCATGTCAACTTTCCGTGCTGGCAGAATATATTTCGCTGCCTTCATTACTTTATTGTACTCCCCGTAAATATATGCTGCCGTTTCAATACAATTATTAGCAAGATAGTGTCCAGGATCCTTAGCCGTTACTTTTTCTGCAATAGCCAGAGCATCCTCGCAATCTCCCACGGCCATTAATGCTGCAGCATACTGTATCTCAACAAGTGGATTTAATGGATCCAGGCTGATACCGATCTGGCCCTGCATCCGTGCCTCATTGGGCCGCTGCAGAGTAGCTAATAATTGGGCATATGTGACCCTTGCTATGGCGTTGCTGGGGTTAAGGGCCAGGGCTTTCATGTATTCCTGATCAGCTTTTTCCCAGTCCCATTCTGTGAGATAGGCAATAAGTCCACTCAGGAAACGGGCATCAGCATTTTCGGGATCCAGTTCGAGTGCTTTAATCAGGTTCTCAAAGATTTTCGGTCCGGCAATATCCGGTGATTCGAAGCCCATTTGGGCTATGGCTGCCCAGACAGCTGTCAATCCTGCATAAAGGGGTGCCCAATCGGGGTCCTTCTCAAGTGCAAGGTTTAAATATTCTCTTGCTTTAAAAAGCGATTCTTTACTCGCGTCATCAATATAATAATAACCCATCAAGTAGGCATCAAAGGCATCCCTGTCTACGGTCATTGATCTGGCAAGCAACCGCTCCTCCTCCGGGGTCAGTTGAACCTTTACCTCATTGGCAATTCTTTTAGTTATCCTGTTGTAGAGGTTCAGTATCTGTCGTTTGTCCTCATTGTAATCGGCACTCCAGATCTGTTTTTCATCCCCATTGGTGTTAACCAGCCTGCATTGCATGCAAACGCTGTCACCCAGGCACATTATCGTGGTTTCCACAACTCCGTCGACATTAAGTTCCCTGGCGATTTCCTTGGCAGACTTGCCAGCTCCCCTGTAAATGTTTGAAGAGGTGTTTCCAATGACCCTCAATCCACTGATCTGACCTATATCCCCGATCAACAAAGCATGCATACTGGAAATCATATTCTTCAGCTGATCGTCCCCGGTAAAGTTCTCAAAAGGAAGTATTACAAGTGACTGAATATCACCAGCCCGTAACTGATTGCCTCCACCCACAATATTGAGTGTAGCCAATCCAACAATCACTACAAAACTGGTGTAAGTTGCAATTTTCCAGGCATTGGGGACCGCTTGTTTTTCTCCTTCTTTATACTCTTCGATTGGCCTGGTTTTTTCGAAGCCCTCCGAGGTCAGATCATATAGCCAGGATAGTATTGACACCAGCGGGAATCCAATAGCCAATACGATCACCAAGATGATAAGTAAGTTGGGTGGAAGGTGCAACGGCTCGGCAAGGTTGTTGATTAGTTCGATGATGACAAATGCTGAAGAGGCATAGACCGTGATGACATGCACGACCCTCCGTCTTTTTAACTCCTGCCATAAACGGGACAATTAGTTTGGGGTAGTGGGCATTGCTATAAGGTTGAATACAGCAAGTTACTACTATCTTAAGATCAAGTCAATAGGGACAATCTGATATATTGCAGCCAGCGTTTGATGTATGCGCCGTCTCCGGAATCGTGCCTTATCAAGGCACAATATGCTATATAATGGTTGCACTCCTTAAGCTCCAACAGTCCCTGTCTTCACTTTACCTGCTCGCTTGTAATTGGCAATGATCACTCCGCTTGGTGTACCGATACACTCGATTAATGTAAATGCTGCCGGGATCACTCCATAATCAAACAAATTTTTTCCTTTACCAAGAGTTAATGGGTGAATCTTAAGCCTGAGCTCATCCACCAGGTCATTCTTAAAAAGCAGTTGAATGAGCTTACCGCTGCCCCAAACCTGGAGGTCAGGGCCATTAGAATTTTTGAGCTTCTTAATATCTGCAACGTTTTTGAGGAATACCGAGTTTTTCCACTCAGACTTGTTCATGGTCTTTGACAGGACGTATTTTGTGCCATTGTTGATACCTGGCCAGAAGTCTGCGTGTTCAGGCCAGTAGCCGGCCCAGATCTCAAATGTTTTTCTGCCCAAAAGATAATCTGCAGGTTTCAGCTCGTTTTCTACCACCTTATCATAAACATCGTCACCATACGGCGCAACCCAACCACCATATTTGAAACCACCTGCTCGATCTTCTTCAGGCCCGCCAGGCCCCTGCATTACTCCATCCATTGTAATCATGGATAAGACGATTATTTTTCTCATTGCTATTTGGTTTAAATTTTTGCTTGTTCTAATGGGTCTCAGCTAACATTTCAAAGCACTTCCTTATTCAATCTTCAGGTCGTATTTTTTGCCCAACTATTGATTTTTTATGCTTATGAAGATGTTTCACAACAAAGGATGCATCTCTGCCAACTCCTCCTACAAGTCCTGATGTCAATCCAAATTGAAATATTATACCAATAAAATAAAGTCCTTCTGAATCCTTGGAAATACCACGATTGGTTTCAGGCCATCCAGAATAATTATTAGAGTCAATTTTTATCCAGGAAAAGTCGGGTCTATATCCGGTTGCCCAGACAATCGAGTCGACAGCAACAGTGCGGTCATCTTCCAGCAGCGGCAATCCATTTTGTGTCCCTTTTAGCCGGGGTAAATGTTCAACTTTGGCATTTTTAACATCATCCATTGAGACACTTATCAATGGTCCGCCACTATGGAGTAATTTATTCCTGACTTTGCGGCCAATCGGGGTGTTTGTTGTCAATACGTTGTGAATGAACCACCAATAAATGCTTCCTGCATATCGGAAAAGAAAATCCGGTATTTGAAGGGTTGGTTTTCCGGAAAGCATGGTTGTCCGGCTATTTGAAAGTTCAATGGCTATTTCTACGCCTGATGTTCCCGCTCCCACAACTAATGTATTTAACGACGGGATTTGCAATGGGTTTTTATATTCTGAAGAATGAATCTGGACTATTTTCTTATCAATTTGGCCGGCAAATGCAGGAATATTGGCTATGGGATTTGTCCCCGTAGAAATTATAACATGATCTGAAAACAGAGTGCCCTTGGAAGTAATTATCTCAAAACCTTCCGAAGTTTTGCGCAATTCAATAACCTTGGTATTTAATTCAACTGGCAATGAAAATTTCGTTGTATAGTCAGAAAGATAATTCGCCATATCTTCCTTTGTTGGTAAAGTGCCCCGAATTGCGGGGAAAGGGTAACCCGGCAGACCATCATGCTGCGATGGTGTAAAAAGTCTCAGCGTATCCCATCTTTGTCTCCATGAGTTCCCAACCGTTGGTCCCTGATCAAGTATGATAAAATCTTCATCTAATTTTCTTAAAAAGTATCCGGCTGCAAGCCCAGCCTGTCCAGCGCCGATAACAACCGTACTGAATTGTTCTTTTATCATTTTTGTTAATTGTTAAGTAATGGTCTAAAAGGTAAGATTACCTTATCAGACTCCTGTATTAACAATCAACAAGCATAAAGGTTATTGCGGAGTTTCATTAAGTACAAAGGCATGACAAACAACGGTTTGTCTATGATTCCGGCATGGAGCCAGCCAAGGGATGTGTCCTGAAAGAAATCAACGGGAATTTGCTGATTAATTTTCAATGTAACTGATAACCCACGCTGAATTATAGATGTTACTGGCTACCGTTTTTTATACATTATCCAGTTCTCAATGTCTTTCAGCAACTCTCCTGATGTTCCTTCGTAAGAGTGGCCGGATTGATAAATCTTGCATTCTACCTGTATCTTTTTATTGTCTTTCAGCTTTCTATAAATTGGCAATATATAATTCTCCATACTTACCGTCTTGTCATCAAGCCCGCCAGTCATAAAAAGATCAACGTTTGAAAGGTTATCCGTCTGGTTGAGAATTTAAAAATAATCCTGTTTGTTAATCAATTCCTGGATAGGATCTTCATATTCAAAGTTCACAGGTCCTTTAGGTTTCTTTATTGATTGAAAAAAATCTGAGTACCCATTTCTTAAATCTTGATTGGATTTCATCAGATCACAGAGAATTCCCAAATCCCCTCCTGAAATACTTAGCACCCTTTTGATTTCAGGATGATGGATTGAATATAACATCGTCATGTGCCCGCCATAGCTATAACCACCCAAAATGATTTTTGAAGTATCAATACTATACTTCTTAACAATTTCATCAGAATTTAAAAAGGTTAATGCTGCACCAATGTCTTCCTGCGAATTCATTGAACCCTGTTTCCCTTCACTTTTATGACATCCCCGAAAGTCAAACAATAACACATTTACCCCATTATTTGATAATATCCTGCCAATACCCCAAATGTCACCGGTATCCATGAATCCCTGGGTAAACAAGAGTGTGGGTGAGTCAGGTGTCCTAGATGAATAGAAATAGCCAATCAGCTTTGAATCCTCGCTTTTGAATGTCAGAGTGTCACATTTAGTCTGGCCCCAGCTAGTGTTACAATGCACTATAAGAGGAATTAGTATTATCAGATACTTTTTCATTTATCTAATTCATCTAATGTCTGCCAACGGTCGTGTATATGGCATATGTTCCGAAGGGCATGTGCTATTCAGTATGTTGGCGGTTCATTATTTTATGCCTTGCGTTACTGTCCACCATTTTATTCCAGGTCATATTGGCGTTACTTCCGATGGCTGGGTAGGGCTGGGGCATCTCGGAAATTAGTTAATAATATCCCCATTGACGCTGGCCAGCTTTTCGCGCCAATTTTGGAGTTCCTCTGGTGTTTGTCTCACTCAATCTCTTACCTCGCCTACGATTTTCAAAGGTGCCTGGGTACGATATGAGCGTGTCGGATTGCCCGGAAATTTTTTGTCTGTAACGTTCGGGTCATTTTCAAAACTCCCAGTTGGTTCAACCATATAAACACGTTCACGTCCATCACCTTTCGCTAATGCCGCTGCAAGTCCAGCCCCATTAACCAGGGCAGTGAAATATATGTGATTCATTATAACTCCTGAGTTGTAATTGGACCTGCCCCCTGCTGTAAGCAAATCGCCAACCTTCAAATCAGCTTTCGTCCCGTGATAAAAGGGACCGTTGTCAGACGGTTTATCCGTGAACGAATTTGCTAACTTATAATTCTTTTTTGCGTTGTCAGGGTCGTTTAAGTCCTCATGGCATTTGGCAATGTTTAAATATAGAGAAGGGAAAGCTCCCATAACAGTGTCGTTATTTATTTTTAATGCAAACTGCAAGGCTGTTTCGAGCCATTTCAATTTGTCGGAAACATTTTTTTGATACCAAGCCACAAAATGAGCAGCAGTAAATTTTTCAAAGTCGTTTGTCGCTTCGTCCCAGGCCTGAAGAAATAATCTGCCTGCTTCTTCAGGTTTGCCTTTTCCTTCCATGTCCAAACCTTGAATACAGCGTTTAACAACATGGTTATTTGGGTTGAATTCCATTTTCTAAGTATTCTATTTACATCATTGCTGACTACTATCAAGTTTCAAATTTTCAATTGGCACCGGTGAACTTTCCTCACCTGTCTCCGATATAATCTTACCTGCTTTATTAAAATGATAAAGCGTGAAACCGTTCCAGCTGTATTCCTCCGTCTCAACTCCACTTGAATCTGGCTCTGTTAATATTCTGTTTGCCTTGTATGACCACACAAGAACTACACTTTCATCTTCAGCAATGGTTTCGTGGATTGTGATCTGCCCATCAGTCCACCTTTTGTTGAATCCAATTGAAAAATTTTTGTAGGCCTCCCGTCCTCGAATTGTCACTGATCCAAATATTTGTTCAAAAATAGGGTAACTGGCTTCTATACTATCGCTTATCAAACTGTCAATTTCGGTATAATTGCCTCCGTAAACACTACGAAACAATTGCTCTGCGATCCTCTTGTGTTCTTGTTTAGAATCTTTGCTTGTTTCACAAGCCGATACTATTAAACAAAGCGTAAACAATGGAATTCCCATTAGTCTTAAATAAGATTTGAATTTAGAATTCATGATTCTTGTCTTTTAATTGACTGTTATTTTTATTCTCAATTTTATCAGATACATCCTGAACATCAATTTGTAATCCAACGGTTTATGTATTGTACGTGTCCGGAAGGGCATGTGCTATACATGATTATGCTGCGTAATCTTTTCTTTTTTTAATTTTCTGGAATTCTCGTTTCCTCGAATTTAACTCTTCTTCAAGGTCATAGTCATCTTGAAGTCCCAACCAGAATTTTGCGGAGTTACCAAAATACTGACTTAACCTTAAAGCAGTATCCGCTGATATACGCCGCCGACCTTTCAAAATCTCACTAATTCTGGTCTGAGGAATTCCCAAATCTTTAGAAAGACGATAAGCTGTAATATCTAGCGGCTTCATGAATTCCTCTCGCAGGACCTCACCTGGATGTATATTATTTAACTTTTCCATTTATTACTATTTATGATAATCAGCAATTTCAACTTCTTGCGCGTGACCGGCTTCCCACTTAAATATGATCCTCCATTGATCATTTATTCTAATACAGTGAAAATCTTTCAAATTGCCTTTAAGCTTTTCAAGACGGTTAGAGGGTGGTATTCTTAAGTCATTAATATCTATAGAGTTATTTATCATCCTTAACTTCCTTCGGCCTACCTTTTGAATTTCGGGGGGAATTTTATTTGATCTAGTTCCTTCCCAGATTTTCTCAGTTTCTTTTGATCCAAAAGATCTAATCATAATAACGCTCTACGATACTAACGTCAAAGGTAAGTAATATTTCTATGAATGTCAACTTTATGCAGCATAACGGTATATTATATGTGTAGTGACAGATTGCGCAGTACTTTCCTGTCAAACCGCTGTGCAGTTTGAACGGGCTATAAAACTTGATATTCAGCAGCTTCCCTGCCATTACTTATACAAAATGTTGTGCTATCGTTATTTTTTAATTCCGGATTATAGATTTATTAAGATCTTTCATTGGTTCAGCATATTTTTCTATAATTCTGTTCCATGTTTATCCAATTCATTCTCTATCATTGTTTTCAATTCAATTGCCATCTGTTTGATATCTTCAAAGCTTTCTCCAGTTTCTATTTGCCCCTGAATTATTGTTGGCAATAATTCCAAAAATCCGGATTTTTTAATCAGTCTTTCATATACCAGTTTTGCTTCAGCCGGATTATAAAGCACGGAATCACTATAATATCCCATGCTTATTTGCTGGCTGGGTGAAAGTATTCCCTCTTCCTCATGCTTGTACCGGAGTTGACTATCCTCCCGTATAAAATTATATTGTCCCAGATCTGATGACCACCAAGAATAGTACTGCTGAAGTGCGCTTCTGATTTTTTCGTTCCTGATTAAAGAAAGCTTTCCGCTCGATTTGATTTCTTGAAATGTGTTATCAGAAATCACGGGATAATTCGTATAGCCGGCATGTTCGATGCTTCGTATAAAGTAGCTGGCAGAATTTTCAGCTAACTGAGGGTTATCAATTGTTTTCATAAGAAATTCAGCACGTTGCATACGGTTTTTATTTAAAATAATGGAAAGTGAAATACTTTCAATATTGGTGGTTATTTCTGCATCAAAACGGGTTAGAAATTTTTTTTCCTGAATCCGGTCTTTTCGTTGTTCATTCCAGTTATTTACCTGCAGTGCAATCAAAATACTGATTACTACCAACAATATTTCCCCAATAGCATATCTCCAGTATGCCACTACTTTATTTTCAACAGCTAGTTTTTTCCGGATTTTTCTAAAGAAATTAATCATTTGTCAATGGTTTGTCGTAATGAAGCACAACGGTTAGTGTATATGCTGGCCTTTGTCTTTTCTTGCCCAAATGGGCTTGCTTAACATACATTTCACCCACAAGTTAAGGAAGTCTATTTGGGCAAGCAATTTTTTTCAAAAGAGACAGGCTGGTATAATACTCATTAGCACCCGTACGTTCTATATCTTGATTGATATATTCACTTTTCCTCCAAGTCCTTTTTCAACAATTTCGTAAAGGGTCTTTAAAGTAAGATTGCTTCCATTGTTTTCAACCCGTGAAATGTAAGTCCGCTTCTTATCAATAAGCTCTGCAAGCTGCGCTTGAGTTAAGTTTTTCTCCTCTCTGGCTTTTCGAAGAAGTATTCCAATTTTAATTGATTCAAAATCTCGGTCAAGTTGGTCCCTTCTTTCAGTTCCGGGCTTTCCGTAAACTGAGTCCTTAATTTCTTTCCAGCTCTTAATTTCCATTTTCTTTCCCCTTTTCGTCATAATACATTTTCATTAATCTAACGGCTTTATCAATTTCTTTTTGAGGAGTCTTTTGAGACTTCTTCGAAAAACCATTTAAGAGTATTACCAGTTTCCCTTCATCAAAGAAGCAAAACACCCGCCAGATATTTGATGCAAGCTGAATTCTTGCCTCATACAGTCCATCGGCCCCTTTTAAATGCTTGAGATAGTTAGATGGTACCCGCTCATAAGTCTCGATAATCTCAATAACTTTGTAGATTTTATCCTGCACTTTGGTATTCTGCTGTCGCAGGAATGTTTCGAAATAATGCTAATAGGCAATTACTTCTCTAACTTTATCCACGATACAAAGGTAACTTATAAGTTACAAATATCAAAATGGAGAAATTGTTTAGATGACATCGTATGGGTGCTAACGGTTAGTGTATGCACCGTTTGCTTGGCGCAGGCTTTGCCTACATAGATTCTGACTGTTGTGTTTGGTCATTGGTTGCAAAAGCTGTGACAAGCTATAATGGCGCATACACAATTAGCACCTGCATTATTCTATTATAATTTTTCCTGACGCCAATAGTTTGTCCTTCGAATCCCATTGATAAACATATGTTCCAGGAGTAATGCCATTTACGTCTAGGGACAATTCCGGATTAGAAACTGTGGCTTCAAATACTGTTTTACCCGAAATGTTAATCAATTTAAAGGTTGTTTTAGAATAGGCTTCCAAGCTTAACTTTATATGAAGTACTTTGCTGGATGGATTTGGATAAATTAATAATTCTGGTTTTTTCGGTAATTCATTAATTGAATTAGGAATGACAAATACGAAACAACCACTTGTTGCAACACACCCTATTGAGTCTGTAATCGTTACATTGTAGCTTGTCGTTTCAGTTGGTTTCGCCCAAGGATTCGCTGCAGCTGTATCTGAGAGGCTTTTAGCAGGTGTCCAATGGTATTCAAGGGGTGGAATTCCACCAATGACACAGTAGGGGCTAAGTTGAACGCTATCACCTTCAAAAATATCATGTCTGCATTCACCAGTACAAATCACATATTTCGATAATCGAATTTGAATTGAATCCATCGCAATGTTATTCTCTTGATCTTTCACTGTGACATACAAGATTACAGAATCGAGAATTGCTCCTTCGCGAAATACAGGGTTTGCTACTGTTGTATCTTCAAGCATATATGATGCACTAAAGGTGTGTCCGGCGTACCGGTAGGATCCAGACCATATATATTGATATGGAGGGGTACCGCCAGAGGCAGTGGGATTTCCCCCAATTGTGAGAGAATTTGGGCTGTCAGCACATAAAGCTGTGTCTTTTCCTGCTTCAGCAACCAGTTGGGCAAGACATTCTGAACTGATCAAAAATATCAGTAGGATTCCGGTTATTAATGCTAGGGTTTTCACAACTTGTAATAATGTTGGTGCTAACGTTTGACAATATGGCCAGTAAGGGATTGCGGGTGATTTCCTATCAAGGTACACGAAACTTTGACGCGGGCTACAAACCTTCGCATACCACTGAAACACTTATTGGCTATATTGTGTGTAGCTGCCGTTACTATTTCTTTTAAATATCGCTTTCTGTTCATTGTCAATGATCTTATTTCTACCATAATTGAAAAGCGACCCATCGAAATAGCTTGGTTTATACATTGGATATAGTACAATATTGAAATCCTTGAAACCATTCTGATCCTTCATTGCTTTGAAGGGTTTATAACCGTAAAAATAGAACTCCACATATTCATGTTCTTTGAAATCCTCCAAATAATCTGGCATGGCATCATTAAAGCTTGATACGATTGTACTATCAGGATATTGAGCATAGAGAATAGGTATGGTGTCTCCATAACTATCGAAAAATGTAAAGTTTGATCGATCCTCTTTTTTTGGTTCAATCTCCTGAATCTTGAATACGCGATCTATAATTGAATCCTTCTCACTAGTGACAACTATGTATTTACCATTACCCATTTTCCATCGACCTGTTGTTTTGAAGAAGTAGTCTTCAGGGTGTTCATAAGGGAGAAGATATGGATTTGGATGGAAGTTAAAGAATGCAAAAGATGAGTCAGGATTAAACTGGAATTGTGTTTTTGGGTAATTCTTTAAATAGTAGGTCCCTTCAATTCCTCTTTTTAGGGCATGACAGGAGGGCAACATTATGATAATTGAGAATCCTATTATTATTCTACTTCTCATAATAAACTATAATGGCAGCTAATGGTTCGAGCAAACGATGTGTGGCTTTGGCGCAGCTTTTGCGTTTGATCTGACCATAGTTTTAGTGTTAATTATCATTCCGCAAAAGACGTGCCTAGCCATATGGCGTTTGCTTATTGTTGTGTGCTGCTAATTCTTTAATGAAATGTAAACTCTCACGTACTCTCTAGTTTTAACTACTTCCCCTCCCAATATTCCTGGTCGCCATCTGCCTTCTTTCTTTAATTCTTCGATTGCATAGTCCTTCAATTGGGGAAAAGATACCCCATCGCCCTCAGGCTCGATTACTTTATTTTCGACTTGAAAATCATGAATAATCCCGTTCAACTCAATGATGAATGAGATATCAAAAAGAAAAGTCCCATCTGAATATAAGGGGATATTGAGACTATCAACATAATAGGTTACATTGTAGTCACCTGGCTTCAATTGATTTGGACCTAAAGGGCCTTGATCGCAATTCCATGAATCAACAATTTGATTTTGGTTAGATACATTTAATGCAAAAAGGCTATCAGCATCATTGTATAAATTGGCTCTAAAATCCTTACCAAATTTATTCGTAATGTACTTTGACATAAAGGCACCATAGCAACTCTCAGTTTGGTCCTCAAAGATTATATCAGTTAATGGATTATCTCTATATTCTCAGCCATAATCCTGGACTAACTCAATTAATTCTTTCTCAGCCCTAAATAATCCAGTATAGTGTCCTATGGGTGAACAGAATACGATTCTGTTTTCAAGAATATCCATCTTAGCATTTGATATATCATTAATGCAAGTTTGATCAGTACTATCTGGATTATCGATATATTCATAAAGAGAATCGTAATATCCTATAAACCAACTTATATCAGTCTGACCTTCAACAAGGGGTGTGATAAGAAACACTAAAGTGGCTATTATTACTTTTTTCATTTTTATTAATTGCACACAACGGTCAGTGTATGCGCTGTACAACTGGCGCGATTTTTGCCTTTTTTCTGCAAAAGGCGTGACAGGCAGAATGGCGTATACACTATGTTGAACTAAATCCGCCTTCGCGGATAGCATTATTAAAAGAACCCGATTCTTTCTATCAGTCGAAATTATTCACTTCTAAAATTTCAGATCATGAGAAAGAAATCGGGTTTTACTATTGTAGAACAAGCCATTGCGCTTGTTCCTGAGTTTGAAAAAGTTGTCCGTAAACTGGAACAACAAGTCACCTTACGTGGGCAAAGTAAGAGTACACTTCAGAATTACATCCGGTGCATAGCTCTGTTTGTCCTTCACTTTGAAAAACTACCGGAACAGATCGACCCGGAAGAGATCAACGAATACCTGGTTGCTCTGGCCCGGGATCCCAGGTCGCCATCAAGAAGCAGTTTCAAGCACATGGTCTACGGACTTCGTTACTACTATCGTTTGCTCGGAATGAATAAGAACGCTATTGCACTGCCTTCACTGAAGAAAGATACAAAACTTCCGGTTATTCTGAACCAGCAGGAGCTCAAAGAGCTCTTCGCATCCCCAACACTGCTCAAGCAACGGGTGGTCCTGACATTGATTTATTCAGCAGGACTTCGCGGTCAGGAGGTCATTAACCTGAAGATCTCCGATATCGATTTTGAGAGAAGAACGATTCACATTCGCCAAAGTAAATACAAGAAAGACCGCATTGTTCCCCTGGCTGAAAGCATGGCCGTGGGATTAAAAAAGTATCTCTCTGCCGAGAACCCGCACATTTGGTTGTTCAATGGCAAAGAGCCTGATGGAAGGTACAGTGTGCGGGGACTTTCGTGGGTCATGCGTGAGAACCTGAAAAAGACTTCCATCACCAAGGAGGTAAACCTGCATTCACTCAGGCACTCCTATGCCACGCACCTGTTGGAACAAGGATTAAATATAGTAACCCTCAAAGAGCTGCTTGGTCATGCCGAAATTACCACAACGATGATCTACCTGCACGTGGCACAATGCGAACTGCTTAAACCTCACAGTCCGTTGGATACGCTTTGTCACTATCCGAAAGATGCGGCCAGAGTTTGAGTTGGCCGATGTGATACGTCTTTTCGGTACCGGGCTTCATGCAAAAGTGCAGTTACCCCCCCTGCAACAAAAGGTACTGGGAAAGATCGCGGGCTGTCGTACCGCTGCACTAGGCGGGCACGAAGAAGTATGTGATCACTGTGGTACGATCCGTTACAGTTATAACAGCTGTGGAGACCGTCACTGTCCCAAATGCCAGGCAGCGAAACAGGCATTTTGGATTGATGACTTGATGCTAAATACCCTGCCCATAAAGCACTACCACATTGTATTTACGGTCCCTCACCAGTTGAATGCAGTGTGCCTGCATACAAAGCTGTCTTAGGAGCAGGAGCAAAAGCAAAAAGTGTGACAAGCTTATTGACCCTACCGTCCGTGTTATGTGCTGTTGCATTTTAAATAATCCCGAAACAGATTGCAATGAAGCTAGGTCCATTTAGTCCACCGTGGAGGATTACACCAGTCCAGGAGTTTTTGGTTTTTTGAACAATAAAAGACTGAATAAAAATAAGGGGAATCAGGGTAATTAACAGCTTCCAACCGAATGCTATATGGAAAAGTCCCCAGCCAAATCCATGGATTATCCAGGTATATTTTCCGAACGCAATTTCTTGTCTGGGAAACATTACACCGCGCCAAATGAATTCCTCACCAAGTATGTTCATTATCCAGTAAGGTGCCCAGATTAGTAACAACCAATAACGTCCCTTTGTGAGAGGTTCAAAAGTCATAAACTTTGGAGAATGGTCAAATGGCCCAACAATAAATCCGAGCAGTTTCATAATTAATCCACTTAATACAGCAACTGCAAGGAAGCCAATCAAAGTCCAGAAAAGGTCTGATTTGGTAAGTTTTCGAAATCTGAGTCTTGAAGTAATTGTCTCACGATTTATTTGGAATCCTTCTTTTTTAAGGATAATTAGTCCAAGAATAATTAGAGGAATGAAAATCCCAATACCAGCGACAATGAACCAAAAGAGAATAGTTTCCTGCCCTGTTACCTTGCTTAAATAAGGGATTGAGAAGTGCGTTTGTAAGAACATTAGCAAAGCTGCTCCAATATAAATTGAGAATGAAGGGATCAGGCCGAGTTTTTTTATTTTATTGTCAGTGGTCATTGGTCGTATTTTGATCTTTCAAAAAGATCGAAAGTTTATTACTGAGCAGATTTGAAAAGAATTTTTATTCCGTGTACGGGGCTTTCCAATAGCACATATCGGCCCGGCAATAAAGGCAGGTTGTGTTACCTGACGCGAGCACCGGGCAGAGTCCTGGTACTTCAGCAGGGAATTTGTCACGGTGCAAGGAAGGTATGGCGTGCTTTTTGCCGTCATGGTGCGAAGACAGTAGATTATGCGATAACTACCTCTAATTAATTCTCTGAAGCTATTGTTATTAAGCTCCGGAACCTTTTTTCCTGTTTTCGGATGAGTTTCGAGAATATCAGCGGATTCGAATAGCTTGGCAACAGTAAGCTCCGCATATCTTACAGAGTCTTTGGCAATGAATTCACCAATGTCATTTAGATCAGAAAGAGCTGATTCAGTCCAGATTACTTTAACCATTTTTTCAGCTTTTCCTTGGCTTGCTCTTTTTCGTACACACGCACACTTGCTGAATCCTCAAGCCCTTTTTGGATTTTCTCTACAACTACTAAATGGTCAATAACCTGATCAATAGTCAGGTTCTCAGGTAAATTGTTGAGAGTATCTATTATTTGAGTCTTGGTAATCATCTTGAATATATCTAACTATCAAATATAACAAATTCCAGGCTGATTTAGTTTTTATTGCTATTAAGCCTAACGGTCCGAGTAAATTAACGTTTGCAGTGGCACAGCTTTTTGCCAATTATAGGATTCTCTCAGGTATGACTAGTGTCATGTCAACTTGAATATGTCTGTTTTATTGTTTAACTTGCCATCAAAAACGATGGTACGGTATAAAGTAACTTTAACTCAAGATGAGCATGAGTTATGCAAGAGCACATTAGGCAAGGGGAAACATAGCTCGCAGCTGTATCGAAATGCCTGCATTTTAATTAATACAGATGAAGGG
>Ga0210098_1000074_pt1 | contig 35110 bp, 35 predicted proteins | sample Joice_ThreeSqA_D_FD_184870 | JGI IMG/M metagenome (GOLD analysis project Ga0210098, IMG submission 184870) | Wetland microbial communities from San Francisco Bay, California, USA, that impact long-term carbon sequestration - Joice_ThreeSqA_D1... | ecosystem: Environmental > Aquatic > Marine >...
GGAGCTCAGCATCTGGTATCCGGCAAAACCGGCAAATATCATCAATCCCGCCGCTATCAAAAAAGTGGATTGATAACCGATGCGGGCAGCAAGAATTCCTCCAATTGCAGTTCCGCACATTGTAGCGGTTATGACAATACCTATAAAGATGGCAATGTTAACATTACGGCTGCCGGCGACATTCTTGCCCAACAGGTAATCCTGACACGCAATCGTAATCATTGCATAGCCAAGCGCTGTTGCACCTCGCCATAAAACAAATTCGAGTATGGTCTGGGCCATGCTGCAGCCCAAGAAGCCTATTACGGATGGTATAAGGCCGCATAAGAATATATTGCGACTGCCGAACCGTTTGGACCATTGGCCGGAGAAAGGCGCCGCAAGGCCGACGATCGTCAGCCACACGACAATCGGCAGGCTGATGACCACCGATTCATTTAACCAGGGATTCGGTTTATACAATTGACGAACAAAAAGCGGTAGAAAAGATTTTTGAAGCTCTTCTGCAAAGGCAAATAAAAACAATGGTATGCGAATATCGCTGGCGCTGGCCCGAATCAGGGCGCTTGGAGAATCTGTTTGAGCAAGACCATAGCGTCTGGCGATCTGGTCAATAACGCGCAGGCCTTCGCCGGAAACGGCCTTTAATTGATCACGCCTGTCTCTGAAATGGGCATTTAATTGCTTGGCGGATCGCGATAAATAACGGGCCACTTTGCCAACTGAATCGCCTCCGCGGGTTTTAATAAATTTACTGAAATTGCCTCTCACCTGAAGGTTGATCAGCATGTTAAGCCGCTCAATCGGTCCGGTTACATAATAAAGGAATAAGGCTGTCATAATCTGGAAGGCCACCAGTACAGCGATGATAAGTATAACAACGTTGTCATAGATAATGCTGTCAAGTTGACTTCGTATAAAGTCTTTATCAATAGCGACATTGATATATCCACTGTTATGGCCATCGATTTTTATAGGATAACGATAATTGATGGATTTTGATCGATCCCGGGCAGGCGGCAATCGCCTGTCAGTAACGGACAACTGTTTCGAACTATTTAAGTTAGAGTCGGGGCTTTGGATTTGTCCGCTTTGAAACAGCGTTTTTCCCGTTGGATTCTGAACTTCCAGATGGGTTACTTCGTTAAATTCAGTGGCGATGGAATCAAGATATTCGTCAACCCCGACCAGCTGATCAAAGGGGATGCCAACCTCAACTGCTTTCGTCAAATCCTGATCGATGTTCAGGGCAATTAATTGTGCTTTTTTCTGAAGCTCCGGTTCTAAAAACCGGTTAAAATCAATGAAACTGATGTAGGCAAAAATAAGGGAAGATAAAAATAAAGTGCCCATCATAATAAAAATTATGGGGCGCACCATGTGTGACGCAAGCTCCGTTTGCTGACCATAAGAAACGTCATCCTCAGTTCGGTTTTCATCGTAACTGCCATCTGATTCCGGCACATCAAGGGTGTCTAAGGCCGAAGTGGCACTGGCGATGTTTCTTTCAATGGTAAACAGACGATTATCGAAATTATCCATTTGAATCAAAGCATTTTCTGATTCAACTGCCGGCAGACCGTTCGTGTTGATAAAGCCAACATTTTGCCCCTTTGCTTCGGAATCCCGAATTTTATCATGTGAGTCTTCGATGCTATTCAGATATTTACGCAGACCCCGGAATGCGGCCAGGATTCCAATAGAGGCCAGAATCGCGAAAGCAATGAAAATGATTGCAGTCCTGAGCAAAAGGAAATTGTTGAATTTAATAACCTGACGGTTGTAGTCATCCTTTAAATAGATGATTGAACCTCCCCCGACCCTCTGATTATAATTATTTAACAGCTTGAAAGTGCTAAGAAAATTAGCAGCGAGCTCCATCTGAGACTGATGGCCGGACGCAGTTATAAGATTTTTTAGAATATACGGAGCGACCGCCTGCCCCAACCGTTGTTTTTGCGTTGAGTAGAGGACCTCTCCATTGATATTGAAAATATCAATGGATTGAATGCCGGGATTGTTATGCTGAACCCACAGAATGACCCTTTCAGTATTTTGAATTTCACCCAGCCCAAGTCCCAAGTCCAGGGCACCTTCAATCGATTCATAAATCACAGGACTGGTTGCGCTGAGTCGATTGGCTATTAAATTCGTAAGCACTGTCTGGAACTTAAATGAGCTCAACATAAACAAAAGGCCCAGCACAAACAGCAGCAAAACGATCATGCATAAAATGGATTTAAATAATACATTCATGAAGAAAAGGGCTCATTGGAAGATATCGCTTAAAGTTCATGGTAATGCGGGACACCCCGCACCATAAAGGTCAGAGAAAAGAATTTGATTTCCGGGAGCATACCGGGCAAACATTTGTATTATAGCACTGCAGGAGGCAAGCAACGGCATGTTTTGCCGCCACTGATGCGCTGGCAAGTCTGGACCGGCTTCGGGCGATCTAAATTTAAATACTAGATGAAAACCAGACTGTCAAGATAGCATTGGGGCCCAAATCAGAAGCATACAGAGGATTTTCGGCTGAGTGGCCTGGGTTTCCCCCGGCTGCAACCTTGACCAATTTCATTGTTTGGGATATTACCTGCAGAAACAAGTAGATTTCTGAATTGAATTGGAAAAAGGAGAAAATAAATGGGCTGGTTTGGAAAACTCACCTTCGGAACATTGGGCCTTTTATTCGGCGGCCCGCTGGGCGCTATCGCGGGTGCCGCCCTGGGGCATATGCTGGTGGATAAAAAAATCGGTATCCCCGGCCAGCAAACCCGGTCTATCCCGGGACCGGAATTCGGCCGGACAGAACAGACCCAGGCCGCCTATTTTATCAGCCTGTTTTCCATTCTGGGCAAAATGTCCAAGATAGACGGCCTGGTCAGCAGATCTGAGATTGATGTGGTGCAAGGCTTCATCGACGGTCTGCCCATGGAGGAAAGGGAAAAACAGTTTGCCCGGCAGGTTTTCAACAAAGCCAAAAACTCGCCGTATGCCATTGAAGATTTTGCAGATCAACTGTACAGGGCAATTCAAAACCAGCCCGCACTGGTAGTTTCTTTTTTTGACCTCCTGTTTAAAATCGCGGCTGCTGACGGCAAGCTGCATCCGGCGGAAGAAAATGCGTTGAAAAGCATCAATCTTATTTTCAGGCTCAGCGACAGGCAGTATGAGGATATCAAGGCGGTCTATTTCGGGGACCTGGATAAACATTACAAAATGCTCAACTGCACACCCGAATCATCCAACGAGGAAATAAAATCCAATTACAAAAAACTTGTCAAAGATTTTCATCCCGACAAAATCATCTCCAAAGGACTTCCCGAGGAATTTATCAACTTTGCCGAAAGCCGCTTCCGCGAAATCCAGGAAAGCTACGAAAAAATTCAAAAGGAACGAAATCTTTAACATCTTTACCGAAAAAGGGATAATCCTAATACATTTATAAGGGAGAAATTATGAGATGTTGGTTTTGTATTTTTCCACAACTTGTTCTAGTTTCTATTATTATCTCAGCAAATGCGGAGGAGGTGAATACAATTATGCAATTAACATCACCAAGTTTTGAAAACCAGAGGAGTGTTGCTAAGAAGTTTACATGCGATGGAGAGGATATTTCCCCTGCTCTGGAATGGTCTGGGGCTCCAGAGGGGTCTAAGAGTTTTGCGTTGATTGTTGACGATCCTGATGCGCCTGATCCAGCTAATCCGAGGATGACCTGGGTCCATTGGGTTCTTTATAATATTCCAGCAACGATTAACTCCTTGCCAGAAGGTGTAAAAGATAAAGATCTCCCCAAAGGAACATTGCAAGGTCTCAATGACTGGAAAAAATCAGGCTATGGCGGGCCATGTCCGCCTATAGGTAAACATCGATATTTTCATAAGCTTTATGCACTGGATATTGTTCTTCCGGACCTCACGCGCCCAACAAAAGAAAAACTCGAAAAAGCTATGGAGGGGCATATTCTTTCTAAGGCAGAGTTGATCGGATTATATCAGCGAAAATAGGGACATATTTTTAAGCCTACCACAAATTTAAGCGAGGCCCGGATAGTCTCAGTTTATCGGCAATCTTTTAGGTTTTGGAAAAACCACAATATCTAGAATTCTAGGGCATTTCTAAAAATCGTTTCATTCGGTTAGTGCATACTTCTTCATGTATTGCTACACAAGTCCGTTCTGCTTAAACTTTCCCGGCAAAAAGCATAGCCCTAACAAAATTCATATCCCTGGAACCGGGTTCAGAAATTCAGCCCCACAATCTGTAACGATGCTGCCTGTTTGCAAACATATTTGCAGCTTTGTGAAAGTGCTGCCCGGGGCCGGCTTGCCGGCAATTTCGCCTTCCCAGTCGTTGATACCCTTGACTTTTTGAGTATCCTTGGACGACTCGTCTGTCGCACTGGTTTCCCCGCTGGCAGTACTCGCCGACTTTTGCGTCGTATGGCAACCCATTAGCACAATGCTGGCGACGATCGCTACAGCTAAGAAAGTAAATCGATATGACATCGCGCCGGTATTTCTATCAGTTTCGTATTTCATGGCTGATCCTTCCTATAAGCTGGGTGTTTTGTTTTTGTTAGCGGTCAACCATCCATGGATTATTTTAATACTGCATTGTGGTGGTATGTCAATGAATTCCAAGAATTTGAACAGGGTGCCGCGAAAGATCAATTGCGCCCCAGCTGATGGCGGTTCCTGTTTTAACTTTTGCCGCCGATTTGCCAGGGGCTTTTTCGCCTAATGAACTGCCCCGCCGCAGGCAGCGGAGTATCAATGCGAAATTGGTAAAATCGCCATTTTGCAGGAACACATTGTGGCATTAATACCACAATATTTCATAAGTTCCACAATCCTAAGTAACAAATTTCATAAAATTAAAATCATTCAATTTTTTAATTTCTTTATATCTATTTGATTTTTTTTATAAAATTGCTAATGAAATACCACTGGTCAATTTTGCATGGTTTTTGCTTCAGTTTCTGTATATCACTCAGCTATTTTCCAAGTTCGCGTTGAGATTCATTTGCTAATTCGCAAATCTTCAATGCACCATTTTTAATTTTTCTATAGAATTTCAAGTGGTGGCGATCGCTATAATTAAAAGAGAGGGGGTGCCAATGGCATCGAATTTCAAGCTCTTTTTACAGGAAACCCGAGATAGCACTCACATGAAAATATGTGGAGATTTTGACGGTACTTCGGCTCATGAATTAATAACGGCGATACAAAAGCATGCTCACAAATCAAATCAAGTCTTTATTCACACTGAAGACTTAGGTAATATCTATTCATTTGGCAGGGATGTTTTTCAAAACAATCTTGGACATTTAAAAAAGCAATCAAGAAAAATAGTATTTGTTGGAAAGCATCAAGATAGCTTTGTTTTATAGAAAGGTTTGATTACTACCTGAACGAATAATGTTTTTGGTCCGCAAAATTTTCCCATTTATGACGGACCATCAGAAAATGGACATAAATGAAAAAATACGAATATAGATGTGATAGATGTATGATAATCGAAGAAAGATGGGTTCTTTATTCTGATAAACCTTCCAATAGAGTTCTCTGTGATAAGTGTGGCGGTTTAGCCTTAAGATTATCTTGGCAAATATCGCAAGAAGATGTTTTAGAGGACTTTCAAAAAAGACTGTATTATTTCGACTAATGTGGAAGCAGCTATAGCCCCGTTTATTTGTTATAAAAGTGACTCTGAGGATGTTATTTGAGGCTACAGGTGGTAAAGGTTTTAGGGGCGTTTGGCCGTGAGTTATCTTTATAAAATTGTTTCTTTAACTTAATGAAAAGATTATTTCGTTGAACACTGTATTCTTTAATCAGGCTGATAATAAAATTTTTTACTCGCTCCTCGTTGCCGATAAATTCAATGCCGCAAAGATAGGTTTCACTGGGTGCCTTTTTTGAATATATTAATCTCCCATTAACCTCTATTAACTTTTTCCTTTTATCTGTGGCCGTTAGCAAAACAAGTCCTGATTTGATAGAATCGGGCGTCTCAAGCAATATTCCAGATTGACTAATATCTAATGCAATACCCAACCCATGAGAGATCATCTTTCTATTTTTATTAAAGGAGAAGTAAGAGATCAGGTTTTGCGTTTTAACCCTTGAGTGCTTTCTACGTTTAACAATATCAGATGGATAAACCCTGAAAACTGCCCGACATTTAGAACACATTACCAAGATTCCTTTGGGCTTAACACGGTTACTGTCTATTTTAAATTTAGAGCGACATGATTCACAAGATATTTGCGTTTGATTGCTCATTTAAATTGGCCCTATCTTGGATTGTGTTCATACTTAATTATCGGTCCGACTGCGGGATAACTTAAATCAAAGGGCATTGTTCAAATGCCACACCCCTGCCAGCATCGCCAATTCAAATATCTGCTATTTGCCCCAGGTTTTATGCCCACGAAAAATACGGTGATATTCGTTTGAAATCTTAAAAAATCGTAAAGTTGTGATTTTCAAGATATGTCGGTTTTTGAAGTTGTCGATTTTTTTAGTATTTCAGAACCAATTCTGAAGCCAATTACTCAAATTTGTGAATTATTTTTCCTATTTTTTGATATCAATTATTAACATGCTTTTGTTTTGATTCTTCCGAGGCTTAGCTAACAATCTTAAATCATTAGATTTTTTCGAAATTTCGGTGTAACGAATTGTATTTGCACGATTTTTGCTGATCCATCGTAGAAGAGTACATATTTTAGGCCTATAGTTTCCTTTTACTAAATTAATTTTACCTTAAAGAATTACATAGTGTTGCCGGATTTTCGCCGACATTAAAACCCGCCAAATTATTTATCAAAGCTCCAATCATATATTTTTTCATAGATTGAAAGCATAGAGCTATTTATTAATTACCCGAAAGGCGTCTGGCCAAATTATTAATAAATGACTCAAATGCGACGAATCTGACATGGACAATTTAAGATGCAGTCTATTATAAAATTGGCCAATGAAATTCCTTGGATTATGGCACCGGCGTTTTGTATAGCTTTGATGGTGGCTATATCTGGGCTCATACTATTTGTTCGATTTTTAGAAGGAAAGCTGAATTAGCACTATTTTTTATCAAGACCAAAAAAGCAAAAATACTATAGCCTAAGAAGCAAATATCGAATCCTTCTGCTCTGCAGCCCATGGTTTTCAGCATTTAGTCCAGGGTATTGAGCAACGTCATGTTTGCTTTAGAATATTTTCTCTCCGTCAGCACAGGTAAAATAAAGCTATTTGGAGAAAGAGTTTAGGTGACAATAGATGATTCGACATACTGAAAGAAGAAATGATATTCGTAATATTTACAAAGCTCCAATATCGGTGCAAGAATTAAATAATATATATATTTATAGAGCCAGATTGATCAACTTTAGTGCTAAAGGGATGTATATTGAAACAGAAATAGCCTTGGACGTGGGAACTGATCTTATAATTGGCATTGAAGATTCAAAACTCACCTCATTAACAGCCGCTCCTGATAACCCAGTATTTTTTCGTGCAAAAATATTATGGCAAAAGGATTTAACAAACAGCATTTTTAATTTCGGGTATGGCTCGAAAATTATTTCTATGGCTGATGATCTAAAAACATTTGAAACAGATTTACCCGTCGAGCAAGAATTAAGAAAGCATCCCAGAAAATCCTGCCAGAAGCAAATTTACTTCGCCTGGAACAATCAATATTCCAAAGGAACAATTGATAATATAAGCCGTGGTGGCGTTTCTATTCTAACCAGAGATAAGCCAAGCGTCGGCCAGACTATCAGGTTTGTTATTGCTGGCACAAAATATGATAACGGGGTAATGCTAAGGGGTAAAGTAGCATATACCAGCCCGAAAGGGGTTGGGGTAAAAATCCTAGGCATTATATAAAGGAGGAAACCAAGGCGCCCGACAGGTGCAGACATGACATTTTTCTTTTTTTGGTGTATTTATTAGAAGCTGTTTCAAAATTGTAGATTGCGTTCAAGGGTCCGCCTCAGGCGGATCGATGAGGTTTTAAAGCGCAGTCCGCCGGAGGCGGATGAGCTGCTATTTTAAACCGCATCGCAACGCAGTCATCGGACGTTTATCCGCCTCTGGAGGGCTTGCCCGCCTCTGGAGGGTAAGATGCATTTTTGAAACAGCTTCTACTCAGCACCACCTATAGAAGGCGTTGGATTCATGAAAGTCAGCCGCATACAGGAGAACACCATGTCATTGCGAAAGACGGTCGGACTGGCCCTCGGAAGCGGATCTTCGCGCGGCTGGGCTCATATCGGGGTTATCGAAGCACTGGAAGAGGAGAACATCCCCATCGATTATGTTGCCGGGAGCAGTGTCGGATCTTATGTTGGTGCGCTTTACGCCAGCGGCAGCCTTAAAAGTCTCAAAGAGTTTGTTCTCAGAATGGACGGCAAAAAGGTCTTTTCCTATTTTGACGTGGTTTTCCCGCGCTCGGGCCTCCTCGACGGCACCAAGCGATTGAAAGAACTGTTTTCGATTCACACCGATATCGCTGATTTTTCAGAGCTGAAAATCCCGGTTTGGATGGTGGCCACCGATATGAACACCGGCAAAAAAGTCGTTCTGAAATTCGGCAATATACTTAATGCCCTCAGGGCGACCATGTCCATTCCTGGGCTGTTCGCGCCCGTTAAGCTCAACGATCGCTGGCTGGTGGACGGCGGCCTGGTGGACCCGGTTCCGGTGGGTGTTGCCAGGGCCATGGAAGCCGATGTTGTGATTGCCGTTGATCTTAACAGCGGGGTCGTCTCGCACAAAAAGCCCAAAAAGCAGATCAAACCCGCGGCCAAAAAACCCGGAAACTCCCCGACCTATGAAAGTGAACTGCTCAAAAAGCTGGCGGATTATTACGAGCACGCTGAAATAAGCTTTACGAGCAAAATAACCGAATTGCTCCATAAAGAATCATCTACCCCGGATATCATCGAGACCGTCATGACCTCCATCAACATCATGCAGGAGCGCATCACCCGCATCAACCTGGCCGTGGAACCGCCTGACATACTCATCCAGCCCCGTCTCGGACAGTTGAAGATGATGGATTTCGACCAGGTTGAACAAACCATTGAAGAAGGCTACATCGGTGTTAAAGAAAAAATTGAAGACATCAAAAAGCTGCTCAAACCGGCCTGAGGCTGCGATATTTGAGACCGTTTTTTTCCGGATGCGCACTACAGCGGCTGCTTCTTTGCTTTAGGTACCAACCGTGATTATTATAAAGGATATTGACGCCAATCCATGCGACAGCATTGTTTTGAAAAGAAGAGAAAGCAGCCACAGTGAACCATACAATTTTCAATACCCCGCTGCTGGAAGCGGCTTTGCACTGGACCTCACGATTCATCTTGAGCCTGGCTGGATGGCGCACCGAAGGACAGCTGCCGTCGATCCCAAAATTTGTTCTGGTTGGCGCCCCGCATACCTCAAACTGGGATTTACCCTTCACGCTGATGACGGCCTTTGCTCTCAGGGCCCGAATACACTGGCTGGGAAAAGAAGCCATTTTCAGCAGGCCCTTTAAAGGCTTGTTCCAATGGCTGGGGGGCATACCGGTCAGGCGGTCCCAATCGCACAATCTGGTTGAACAATCCATTCAGCAATTTCGCCGCAGCGAACAACTGATTTTAACCATCGCACCGGCCGGAACGCGCAAACGCGTCATCCGGTGGAAAACGGGGTTTTACCACATCGCCTGCGGTGCCGGGGTCCCGATTGCCCTGGGCTTTCTTGACTATCGGCGCAAAGTTGGCGGAATCGGACCGCTGATCCATCCAACCGGAGATATTACCGCCGATATGAAAACCATCAGGAATTTTTATGACGGTGTCACCGGAAAAAACCCTGCCCAATCCATAGCCTCTGATGATTTCAATCGCTCAAATTGATAAAAATCAAAGGCGTCTTTCCAGGTTAATGGTTTTGGACGGGCTAAATTGGTTCGCGCTAAAGAATTGTATCAGTTTGGAATCATTCCAGTCGACCAGGGTGTTTATTTTCTGAACACCTACTTTTTTTAAATGATCCAGAAATTCATTAATCAACTGCTCACCGATACCCCTATGCCGGTAATCGGGATCAACGCCGATGGTATCCAGGGCTGCTTCTTCCTGGAAAATCCCATATTCTCCCATATAGAGTTCCCCCATTACAAACCCCACCACCGTTCCGTCTTCTTCCTCTGCCACAAGCGAGGCGGGCAGATAATCTTTGGATTTAAAAAGCTTTTCAAACTTCATTTCATAGTATTCCGGCCGGGAAGCTTTGAGTACTTTCTCGTCAATCCCAACCACGGCGTCAAAATCTTCAGCCTTCATGAGTCTAATTTTAATGCTGCTCTCGGTCATGGGGCCTCCTTTATCTTTAGGGTCATATTGTGAGCATAGCCAAGGCGTGCCGGATTTTGCAACTCTTAATAAATCTTGGCGGTCAACAAACCGTCAGAATTTACCCACAAATAATCTTGATAATACCTGAATTTTGGGGCAATATTCAAGTATTAAGCGATTGATCCATACTCGGAAATATTTTAGCAAAACTCAGGGCGTTATTCAGGAGCAATTTTGAAACAATTTACAACCGAACAGATTAGCCAAGTGGTAAACGGTACGCTTGACGGCAGCCCGACGATCATGATCACAGGCGTAGAACAAATATCCGAGGCAACGGCCGGCCAGCTGACGTTTATTGGGGGAAAAAAATACGTAAAACTATGGAAACAATCACGTGCTTGCGCCGCCATCATCAATAACAGCCTGGATGTCGAACCGGGTCAGGACCGGGCGCTGATACGCGTGGCTGATGCCGATCTTGCTCTGGCAGAAGTCCTTCGACTGTTTGAGGCGGGGCCCCCCAAATGTGAGCCTGGTCTCCATTCAACCGCGGTGGTAGACTCCACAGCCGAAATCGGTGAAGGCGCTGCAATTGGAGCCGGCTGTTATATTGGGCCCGGTGTTGTTATCGGTGCCAATACCAGGCTTTATCCAAATGTCACCGTGCTGGATGACACCCGTATCGGTAGTGGGACGATTATCTGGTCCGGCACAGTCATTCGCGAACGCTGCCGGATAGGGAATCACTGTATCATCCATCCGAATGTGACAATTGGTGCCGACGGCTTTGGTTATAGACCGTCACCTGATGGACAGGGCCTGGTCAAGATCCCCCAAATCGGTACAGTTGAGATTGGGGACGGCGTTGAGATTGGAGCCGGTAGTTGTGTTGACCGGGGTAAGTTCAGCGCCACAAGGATCGGCGACGGTACCAAAATAGACAACCTTGTTCAAATCGGCCATAATTGCAAACTTGGCCGATTCTGTGCGATATCCGGACAATGCGGCTTGGCTGGATCCGTAACGTTAGGTGATGGCGTCGTGATGGGAGGGGCGGCGAAAGTTAAGGATCACGTAACCGTTGGCGACGGGGCGAAAATTGGCGGGAACGCCGGTGTCATTAGCGATGTGGCACCGGGCAAACTGCTTCTCGGGGTTCCTGCCGACGACCATCGGCGGACATTACGGCTATGGGCAGCACAAAAACAACTTCCTGATCTGATTAGACAGATGAAAAAAAAATAAAGGAGAGAAAAGCCATGCAGGACATACCGGATCTATTGGAAGGGCTGCGGCAATCAACGAATATTTTGTCGGCCTTTGTGGGGAGCATTGCTGAGGAAAAAATGAATCGGCGTCGGGGTGACGGCTTCTGGACAATTGCCGAGCATGTAAGCCACCTTGCCGAGGTTCAGCCGATGCTGCTGGAACGCATTCAACGGTTTATGAATGAGGACCGGCCCCGTTTCATCCCCTACAATCCCGGCGACAATGAGGCCGATACGCTGCCGCCGCAGGTTGAGGCCGCCGCTGCCCTGGAGAAATTTGCACAGGGGCGCAAGCAGCAACTCGCGCTGCTTGAAAAGGCCGATAACGGCTTCTGGCAAAGGACAGGGTCTCATCCGGAATACGAGCAATATTCCCTTTATATTCTAGCCAGGCACATTCTGATGCATGACCACTGGCATATGTACCGCATGGAGGAGCTTTGGCTCACCAGGGATGCCTACCTGACGAGACTGGCGTAAAAAACAACATCCCCGACATCAGTCGTTTTTAAAGTAAATTTTTAAAACCCGGCCCGCGATGGCCAAAAGGAGGCTTAAATGAAAGTACGCATCAACAGCCAATGCATGGGCGACCGTAACTGCAACAAGCTTTGTCCGGAAGTTTTCGAATACGACGAAGACCAGCTGCTGTCCATTGTCAAGTTTGACGAAATCCCGGATAAGTACCATGACCTGGTCCGGCAGGCGGCCGAGGAGTGCGTGCCGGTAGCTATTGAGATTATAGAGTAAATGATTGAACGCCGCGGATTATCCGGCGTAAAGGAGGTTTTCCGTGGGAAAATTCAGAGAGAGCCAGACAGCCAAAAACCTGCTCACCTCGTTTGCCGGCGAGTCCCAGGCCCGCAACCGCTACACCTATTTTGCCCGCCGCGCCGGTGAGGAGGGCTTTGCCCAGATCGCTGAAATTTTCGAGGAGACCGCCAACCAGGAATGTGAGCATGCGCTGCGGTTTTTCAAGTTTTTCAACGGCGGCGAGATGGAGATAACCTGGTCCTTTCCGGCCGGGGTGATCAAGGGCACCTATGAGAACCTGGTAGCAGCAGCCGACGGCGAGCGCTTTGAGCATTCCAGCATGTATCCGGGTTTTGCCGGAGTTGCCAAAGATGAGGGTTACGCGCGGGCCGCCGACACCTGGGAGGCCATCAGCGTCTCGGAAAAGCAGCACGAAAAGCGCTACCGGGAGCTGGCTGCCAACCTCAAGGCCGATCGGGTTTTCAGCCGCGACCGGGATATGGTCTGGCGCTGCCGCAACTGCGGCTACCTGCACACCGGCAAAGAGGCTCCGGAAAAGTGCCCGGCGTGCGTGAAGCCCCGGGGATCTTTTGAACTGCTGGCCGAAAACTGGTAGTTTAAGAAAAATTTACAAAGGTCAAACCTCGATCCGACCCCTTCGGATTAAACCTATAATGATTTACATCATTGTTCTTGCGATAATCGCCCTGTTCGGCCCGCACCTGTGGGCCAGGCACGTATTAAACCGGTACAACCGGCAGGAATATTTTTCGGGCAACGGTATCGATCTGGCTCGCCTGGTTTTGGAACGTCTGGATATAAAAGAGGTTAAGGTCGAGGTGACCGATACCGCCGATCACTATGACCCGTCGCAGAAAACCATTCGGCTGACGGAAAACACATGCGGTCGCAAAACCCTCACATCCGTGGTTGTGGCCGCCCACGAGGTCGGGCACGCCCTCCAGGACCAGGCCGGCTATAAACCCCTTAAAACCCGAACCCGGATGATCGGCACGGCTCAGAAACTGGAACGGATCGGCGCCGTCATTATGATGGCGATTCCGGTGCTGGCCGCCCTCACCCGGGCGCCGTCGGTCGGTGTATTAATGCTTTTTGGCGGATTGGGAACCCTGGGCATTCCGGTACTGGTGCACCTGCTGACCCTTCCCACCGAGTTTGACGCCAGCTTCAACCGCGCCCTTCCCCTGCTGTCATCGGGAAACTATATTCCCCCGGAGGATGTTCCGGCCGCCAAGAAAATTCTGACTGCCTGCGCGCTGACCTATGTGGCAGCCTCTCTGATGGGGCTTTTGAACGTCTGGCGCTGGATCCGGATCCTGAGGAAGTAGACAGGTCAATAAACTCAGATTGCTCCAGGCAATTACTCAAATAGTTGCGTAAATTGTAAAACGGAACACAACTTTGCGACTCTGTCTTCCAGTTCGAAAGCCTTTTGCAAACCCGCCATCAATAATCATGGGTTTTTTTTTGCACATGTGATATTGCATGAATCGACATTGATATTCAAAAGCGCAATTGCGCCATAATCTGATTGAATCTAATCAAGTGAACAAACTCAGGCCAAGCGTAAAGCCCGATTCCATGGTTGACAGCGCGCCCTATTTTCATCTCAGCCGACAGTGGTGGTTTGCTGTGTTTGCGGGAGCTTTAGGCGTGATTGCCGGCGCCGGCTTGCTTTTTTATTGTTTCCCTTCATTATCCTCCGTAAAGGGGAGCATCCAGGCTGCGCTGGTGACGACCTATATCCTTTATCTTCTGCGACGCAATTTAAGACTGAACACCCACGGTGAACATCAGGATATGAGGGCTTCCCTGGGCCCTGCCAACTGGATCACGCTGGCACGCGGAGGGTTGATAGCGATTTTAGCGGGGTTTATGCACCAGCCATGGCCCGGTGGATCTAATGGTCCCGGATGGACCGGCTGGATAGCGGGTGCTGTATATATGACCGCAGTGGCCGGCGATGCTCTCGACGGATTGATCGCCAGAGCCACCGCCACGCAAACGCAGTTGGGTGAACTGCTGGACACCCGCATCGATGCCCTGGGCATATTGGTAGCTAGTCTGTTGGCCATCAACTACGGACAGCTTCCGGAATACTACATAAGCGCCGGCCTGGCCTACTATGTATTGAGGTTTGCCATCTGGGTGAGGAGAAAAGCGGGCAGGCCCTGTGCGGCGGTTCGACCGCGCCGGGCTGCCAGAGTGATGGCCGGCATCCAAATGGTATTTCTCGGAATTGTTTTGCTGCCTTTGTTCTCCCCGCAGCTCACGCATATTGCGGCAGTGGTCGTCTTGATTCCTTTTTTGGCCGGTTTCCTGTTGGACTGGCAGGTGGTGAACCGCCATGAAAAATTCGTCAGCGTCGATTGAAGATTTCAGAACAGTTATCGATAACGCCCGTGAATTTCGTAGGATCAACGGTCGGCCTTTTATTACTGTCAGCTATGCTCAAAGTCTGGACGGCAGTATCGCCACCGCCAGCCGGCAACAGATGCAACTCAGCGGCCCCGAATCCATGCGGTTGACCCACCAGCTGCGGGCCTGTTGCCAATCCATATTGGTGGGAATCGGGACCGTCTTGGCCGATAATCCCAGCCTGACGGTCAGGTTGGTCGAAGGAAAAAATCCACAACCGATTATCCTGGATACCCGCCTGCGCACACCGCTGGATGCAAATCTTGTGCAGCGGTCCGCTCCGAGCACCTGGATTGTAAACGGCAATCATAACTCGATTGACCGCTACGATACTTTCCAACAGAAGGGCATCACGCTGATCAATTGTAAACGTAACGACGATGGCTTAATCGATCTTTTGGCCTTAATGGGCATACTGGCCCGCCGGCAGGTCAACAGCATTATGGTGGAGGGGGGAGCCAGGGTCATTACCAGCTTTATTAAATTGAAGCTGGTGGATCTGTTTGTAATCACGGTTTCTCCCAAACTGGTCGGAGGTCTTCCGGTAATCGACGCTCTGGGCTTTAAAAACGCTTCCTCTCTTGAGCTTAGCGATGTTCATTACCAGCTGCTTGGTGCGGACCTGGTCGTATGGGCGCGTCCGGATTGGAGCAATAGATGAAGCGCAGATCGATTATTTTTAAGGCGCCGTTTGAAATCGAAATTGCAGAGGAGACCGTACCCGGCGTCGGACCGGCGGAGGTGCTGGTTGAAACAAAATTTTCAGCCATCAGCCACGGGACGGAAATGCTTCTCTATCGGGGGTTGTTTCCCGGTGATGTAGCAGTCGATGAGACCATCCCGGGACTCCAGCGGCCGGTGTGCTATCCGCTCAAATACGGATACGCCAACATTGGCGAGGTTGTCGCGGTTGGCTCGGAAGTCAACCGGGAATTGGCGGGACGGATGGTTTACAGTTTTCATCCCCATGAAAGCTGCTTCACCGCCGACGCCAATGCGATTATTCCGGTCCCGGCTGATATCGATCCCCTGGATGCCCTTTTTCTGGCCAACATGGAAACCGCCGTCAATCTGTTGATGGACGGCAGACCTGTCATCGGGGAAAAAGTAGCGGTCTTCGGCCAAGGAGTGGTCGGGCTATTGGCTACCGCCCTGCTGGCCAAATTTCCGCTGGCGGTGCTTCTGACCCTGGATCCCTTTAAACTCCGTCGCGAGGCTTCCAAACGCACCGGTGCCCACCAGTGCCTGGATCCCACCCTCACCGGAGTCGAAAAACAAATCAGCGCTTTATTTGAGTCCAATAAATCAAAAGGCCTGGCGGACCTCTCCTTTGAACTGTCGGGCAATCCTGAGGGCTTGAACCGGGCCATTGCCGTCACGGGCTTCAGCGGGCGCATCGTCATCGGTTCCTGGTACGGAAGCAAACCGGCAGTCCTCGATCTGGGCGGCCGTTTCCACCGCCGGCGCCTGTGCCTGATCAGCAGCCAGGTCAGCACGCTGACTCCGGACCTGGCGTCGCGCTGGTCGCGCAATCGGCGCTTCAACGTTGCCTGGGATATGATCCGGCGCATCCGACCGGCAAGCTTTATTACCCAGCGGATACCGCTTCAGGAGGCCCTCAAAGCCTATGAACTGATTGATAAGGATCCCGCCGCCACCATCCAGGTGATTCTGGAATACGAAAATGGATAGCGCTATCATATTGCTGTCAAAATTTGTGTTGCTGGCCACCTATCTGGTCCAGGCGATTCAAATTTTTGGGATCAAAGTCCCCAGTGCCGGCTCTACGGTCGAAATGCTCAGCCGGGCCCGGGTGGATGGAGACGTATCCCGGAATCATCCCGCGGGGCATCTCCTGGAATCAAAGCTGAAAGTGATAGTGATAATAACGGCCACCGCCCTAACAATCCTGGTGTTTATGTTGCCGCTCATCGTTGAGCTGTTTCCCGCCCTCACCGGTTTTATTCTGCCGTTGAATCCCCGGCCGCAAGGCAGTTTTCGCCTGGCCGCTGTATTTTTTCTGGTCACCGGCAACCTGGTATCGACAGCCGCCGCCTGCTCCCTCAAAAACCGCGTCACCTTTTACGAATTCGGCGAGACCAGAAACCTGTACACCGGCGGGATCTACCGGTTTGTCAGAAACCCCCTCAGCACCGGGCTGGCATTGGTCCATGCCGGATTTTTCTGCTACCTGCCCTCGGTGGTAATGGCTGTCGGTTTTTGTGTTGTCATGCTAAATAATCGGATGCGGATACACATGGAGGAAATCTATCTCGAGCGAACGTTTGGTGACCTTTATCGCCGCTATCGACAATTAACCGGAAAATACTTTCCCAAATTCTCTTCATAAGGAGTCGTGCATGTACACAGTAGCCGTGCGGCGTGATTTCATTGCCCGGCATATGCTCATCGGCGGTGATTGGGGGCCTGAAAATGAGCCCCACGAGCATCATTATGTGGTGGAAGCCCGTCTATACGGGAGAAATTTGGACCGGCACGGATATCTTCTGGATATCTGCGAGGTGGAAACCCACCTCGACAAATTCGTCGAATATTTCCGGGATACAACCCTCAACGACCTTCCCGAGTTCAGGGACTTAAATCCCAGCCTTGAGCACTTCGCCCGCATTTTGTGCCGGGTGCTGGGAAAAGAAATCAATGCTGCCGCGCTGACTGGGCTGAGCATAAAAATCTGGGAAAATGATGGGGCCTGGGCTGAATACCGGGAAGAGTTTCGATGCACATCGGACTGATTATCTACGGCAGCCTGGAGACTTTGACCGGCGGCTGGATATATGACCGCCTGCTGATCGAGCACCTGCGGGAGCAAGGCCACACGGTGGAGGTCATCTCTTTAAAGCCGCATCATTATGTGCGCAACCTGGCAGACAACTTTTCGCGCCGTCTTTACCAGCGTCTGATCGAACATGATTGCGAACTTCTCCTTCAGGACGGACTCATTCATCCGTCCCTGGTTGGTCTGAATCAGCGCATCAAGCGCCGGCGAAGCTGCCCCCTTCTTACCATCGTCCATCAGGTTTTGTGCCGCCAGCCGTTAAAGCGATATCAGCAGCTGTTTTATCAGGCCGTCGAGCGCCGCTATTTTAAATCGGTGGACGGGTTTATTTTCAACAGCGAAACCACCCGCGCCAGCGTTGAAACCCTTGTTGGCCGGCAGCGGCCCGCCGTGGTGGCATATCCGGGGGGAGATCGCCTGGGGTTTCTGGCATCCGATGCGGTCCTGGAATACCGCTGTCACCGGGCCGGGCCCCTGCAGCTCATATTTGTCGGCAACCTGACACCCAATAAAGGGGTATTACCGCTGATTGAGGGCCTGTCACGGCTGCCGCGGCAAAGCTGGCGCCTTTCACTGATCGGCAGCCTTACCATGGACCGGATCTATGTTCAAAAGGTAAGGGCCTTAATTGCCCGTTTCGGGCTTGAAGACCGAGTTGAAATCCCGGGCCCGCTGGACGGCGAAGAACTGGCCGGGCGGCTCAACGCAAGCCACGTGTTTGTACTGCCCTTTTCCTACGAAGGCTTTGGAGTGGCATGCCTGGAAGCTATGGCCTGGGGACTGCCGGTGGTAGGATCCACCTGCGGCGCGCTAAGAGAGTTCGTTGTCGACGGCATCAACGGAGTGCTGGTGCCCCCCGGCGACATTGCAACCTTCGCGCAGCAGGTTCAACGCCTGCACGGCGATCGAATGCTGCTGGCTCGCTATGCACAGGCGGCTTTAAAAACCTTTCGCAGCCGGCCGGGGTGGCGGGAGGGCTTCCAAAAAATTGAATCTTTTCTCTTATCGATTGCAAAATGAAGCTCACGCCGAAAACCATCACGACGATCACCAAGGCGATTAGAACCCTGGGTCCGGTTGCGGGGTTTGCGGCGGCCATCGCCTTTCTCAACACCCTGATGAATTTCGGCTATCCTTCCGGCGATAATCAAATCGGCCGCCTCCTGCTGATGTCTCCCGAAATCTGTATCATCTTGATTTTACTGTGCCTGGGTGCGTCCCTGGGGCTTACCTTTCACCCCGCCGTGTTCCTGCCACTGACCCTGGTCATCATCTTCTTGCGCCTGTTTCGCTTCGCCGACAGCCTTGTGCCCGCCTATTTTTTTCGTCCTTTCAATTTATACCTAGATTCACAGTTTTTGCCCGATCTGATATTTCTGCTTTACAGCACGCTACCGTTGAAAGTTTTCTTCTGCTGGTCTTTGTTGGCGGTTTTGGCCGCCGCCCTGATTGTCTGGGGGATATCGCGGGCCTTAAAAACCATTTACACCTTTTTCACCGGGCTCAGACGGGGACGGATATTGGCCGCCGCTGCAGTCCTGATGGGCGTTTTGATTTACGGCCTGAATCCGTGGACCAACCGGCAGGCCGGATTTATCTTCACGCCCGGCATATTTCACCGGGTGGCAGCGGAAATTGATTTTATCCTGCAGCTCAGCGACTCCATGGAAAAGCACCAGGCCGCCCTGGATGGGACCGTTCAAAAAGGCCGTCAATACCAGCGGCCGCTGGTAAAGCTAAACGGCAGCGATGTCTACGTATTCTTTATCGAATCTTACGGGCACACCGTATTTGCTGATCCCCGGCACTCCCCGCTGATCACACCCTTCCTGCAGGATGCCGGGCACCAACTGGAAAAGCACGGTTATCAGATTTGTTCCAATTTCTTAAAATCGCCGGCTTTCGGCGGCTCATCCTGGCTGGCCCACGGCGCCCTGGCCGGCGGGGTTACCATCAGCAGCCAGCTTCAGTACGATCTTTTGCTGACCTCCCGCGTGCCGCCCATGGCCGAATACTTCAACCGGGCCGGGTATCGCACCATCAGCGTGATGCCGGGAACCCTGTGGCCGTGGCCGGCCGGAGATTATTATCAGTACCGCAAAAAATATTTTGCCCCGGACTTTGACTACCGGGGCCCCAAATTCGGCTGGGCACCCATGACCGACCAGTACGTGCTCGATACCATCTATCGCGCCGAAATCCAAAAAAGCACCAGGCCTTTGTTTATCGAATTTGTGCTGATCAGCAGCCACGCCCCCTTTAACGAGCTGCCGCGCTATGTTCCCGACTGGTCGGCCATCGGGGACGGTTCGATTTACCATCGCCGCAAACCAGTTAAATTCCCGATCGTCTGGCCTGAACTTAAAAATGCATCCCAAGCCTATGTGACCTCGATCATATACGATTTCCAGGTGCTGGTCGGCTTTTTGGAACTAATGGTGCCCGGCAACGAAATGATCATTATCCTGGGAGATCATCAACCCAACTTAAAGATTACCGGAGAAAATCAACCCTGGTCGGTTCCCGTGCACATCATCAGCCGTAATCCGGATTTTGTCAGACCTTTCATCGAAAGGGGCTACACCCCGGGGCTGCTTCCCTCCCAGGCTTTGCCGCATGCGGGCATCGAAAGCATCCTCTGGAGCCTGCTCGAGGAATTCAGTTAACCAGCTTAACCAACCCCTGAAAGGGCCAATCGACGTTTATTTCCGGGAATTACTTCGGTACGAATCAAATCTGTGTCGAATCTTCCTAGGGCCGTCGCCTTTCTGACAACCCTGGCTTATCAGCTGAAAGTCAGAAGAACGCTTGATATTATGGACGATAAAATACTAAAATAGGTTGTATTTGTTCGTCTAAAATACGGTCTCCATTTAATATGAGGAAGTTGCATGCAACAAAACAATCAGGTTTATGTCAAATTACAAAAGCATTTAGACAATCAGGCCGTCGGTTTTCCGGCTACCCGGTCCGGTGCTGAAATTAAAATTTTAAGACACATTTTCACAGCGGACGAGGCTGAGATTGCCTGTTGCTTGAATTACAAATTGGAGCCGCTCGAGACGATTTTCAAACGTGCCCGCCATCTGGTTGCGTCAGCTGACGAACTGAAAAAACGCCTTGAGCGTATCCAGAAAAAGGGCGGAATTGAATCCAAAATCGAGAATGGCGAAATGTTTTACTGCAATGCCCCCCTAGTGGTGGGAATGTACGAATTTCAACTCAACCGCCTGACCCCTGAATTTATTAAAGACTTTAATGAATATACCTCGGATAAAAAATTCGGTCTTGAATTTTTAAGTACGAAACTTCCCCAGATGCGCACCATACCGGTTTCTAAGAGCATTCACCCCCAGCACAATGTCAGTACCTTTGATGAAGTGATAACGCTGTTGCAGCAGGCTGAAGATCCCTTTGCAATATTTGATTGCATTTGCCGCAAAAAAAAGGCGTTGGAGGGCAATACCTGTAAGGTTACGGATCGCAAAGAAACCTGCCTTGGCATCGGCGGCCTGGCCCGGACGGCCCTGCTGAGCGGCTTTGGCAGAGAAATTACCAGAGATGAAGCCATAGCGGTCATCGAACAGAACCAGAAACAGGGCCTGGTGCTTCAGCCGTCCAATACGGAAAAGGCCGAGTTTATCTGCTCATGTTGCGGTTGCTGCTGCGGTATGTTAGGGATTCAACAAACCCTCCCCAAACCGCTGGATTTTTGGGCCTCTAACTTTTATGCGGCCGTGGACAAGGACACCTGCGAAGGCTGTGGTGCCTGTATGAAACGCTGCCAGGTCGGTGCGCTAAGCGTTGCCCGGAAGAAACAGCCGGCGGTGGTGGATCGTGACCGCTGTATTGGATGTGGCCTTTGTGTCCCGGCTTGCCCGGCAAAGTCCATCACCCTCGTGAAAAAACCTGCTGAAGTGCGGCCACCAGAGACACGGGCAGAGCTTCACGAAATCATAATGACCGGCAAGAAAGGCCGCCTGGGAAAATTAAAATTGACCGGCAGACTGATTGTCGATTCTGTCCGAACCGGACATATGAATCTGCTAAAATAATAGAATCGAATTTTTGCACAACCCGCTTTTGGAAAATATAAGCCCCTTTTACTGCTGATAACCAAAGACAAAATGCAGGCACGTTGAATAAAAAAATCAAAAGGTCGTAAACTATGGAACAAGGCAAAATCACATGTCCGAAATGTGGTGAGGAGTTTGAGCTTTCGGATGCTTTGACCGGTCGTATTCGGGAACATCTGAAAGGCGAGCTGCTCAGGGAAGTATCCCGGCGTGAGGGGGATCTCAAGAAAAGATCGGCGGCCTTAAAGGCGCAGGAAGAGCAGATTTCCAAAAGCCGCGAGGCCATTGATGAAGAAATCGAGACCAAACTGAAGGAGCGCCTGGCCGATGCCGAGAAAAAGGCGGCCAAAAAACTTGAGGGTCAGTATGCGGACCAGCTCAAGGATTTGCAGGGGGCCATCGAGGAGAAGGATGCGGCCATCAAGACCTTCAGAGATCAGGAGTTGGAGCTGCGCAGAAAACAGCGGAAGCTGGAAGAGGCCACAGAATCTTTGGAGTTGGACGTAGCCCGCAAATTGGATGAGGAACGGGAAAGGATCCGCGGGGAGGCTGAAAAAAAGATAGGCGAGGCACACCGGCTCAAAGATCTGGAAAAAGAAAAGGTGATCCATGACCTTAAGACCTCCCTGGAGGACATGAAGCGCAAGGCTGAGCAGGGTTCCATGGAGACCCAGGGGGAGGTTCTGGAACAGGACTTTGAAGCCCGGTTAAAATCCGTTTTTGTCCACGACGACATCCAGCCCGTGCCCAAGGGCATCCGGGGGGCCGATCTTATTCAGACCGTGCGCACGACCATGGGTGCCGAATCCGGGGTCCTGCTGTGGGAAACCAAAAACACCAAGGCCTGGAGCAGCGCGTGGATCCCCAAACTCAAGGACGACATGATCGAGGTGCGCGCTTCGATTGCCATCCTGGTCTCGGTTGTATTGCCGGACGGCATCAACCGCTTCGGACAGGTTGACGGCCTGTGGGTCAGCGACCCCCTGTCCGCCATCCCGCTGGCCGCTGCTCTGCGGGAGCAACTGATGGCGATCAGCCGCGAACGCACGGCCTCCATCGGCAAGAACGAGAAAATGGAAACCCTCTATCAGTACCTGGCCGGGGTCGAGTTCAAACAGAAAATCGAAGGCATCGTCGAAGCCTTCACCTCGATGCAGGATCAACTCAACCGGGAACGCCGGGCCATGGAGCGACACTGGAAACAGCGCGAAAAGGAAATCGAGCGCGTCGTCAAAAACACCGTCGGCCTCTACGGTGACATGCAGGGCATCATCGGCGGCCAGATTCCGGCCATCCCCGCCCTGGAGCTCGATGATAAGGCCGACAGGCAACTGCCGGAGGAATCTGAAACATGGTCCCTGCCGGATGACGATTAGCGTTGGGATTCATTGATCCACTGTCTTTGAGCGATACAATATTTCTTAACTTTCGCAAAGAATTGAATATAAATTTATGTTTATAATGTGTTCATAACCTGTTTATAACCTGTTTATAATCTGTTTATAACTTTTGTACCTTTTAAATTTTTATACAAACTAGCAATTCCATAACCGTATGTTTTTACTCAATTAAAGAAAGGAGAGCCAATGCCGATTGAGCTTGATGCGTACAAACCTGCTTACGAAAAATGGGTAGCGGAAAGCTTGGCGGATTATCAGTCCGGCAATATGAAGGAGATTATCAAAAAGTATCCTTTCATTACGCCCGACGATATCCCCTGGACGGCTTACAGCGGTCAACCGTCAAGTCAAACCTTCGCCCTGGTCACCAGCGGCGGCTTTTATCTCAAGGATAGCCAGCCGCCGTTTGATACCGAATCAATCCACGGCGATACATCCTTTCGAGAAATCCCTAAAACCGTCCGCCAGCAAGACATCGGCATTGCCCATCTGCACTACGATCACAGCCTTGCAGAGCAAGACATGAATATCGTCTTTCCCATCGAGCGCTTTGTCGAACTGGAAAAGGACGGTATTATCGGCACGTTGACCGATACACATTACAGTTTCAGCTATGTCAATGACGTTGTGTCTTTGGTCACAGAAACGGTTCCAAAATTCATCTCCCGGATCAAAGCCGCGGGGGTCGACGTCCTCTTCCTGGTACCGGTCTGACCGAAATGTCATCAGACCGTGGGTCTGATTCAGCGCCTGGTAGAGGAAGCGGGAATTCCCACCATCTCCATGGGTAATGCCGCTGACCGCATAGCTCTTATCAAGCCACCCCGGGCCATGCTGGTCAAGTTTGCGCGCGGCAGTATGTTCGGTGAACCGGGCAATGTCAAACGCCAGCGGCGCATAATTATGGATGGGCTTAAGGCCTTGCAGACCATGACCGAACCGGGAACAATTCAAAAGCTGCCTTACAGATGGAAGCAGCCGGATCCAGAGTAAACGGGGAAGTATTAGAAAGAATGTGAAAAACTGAAGGATGTCCCATTAATTGCTATGGCTGAAAAAAGATCCATTTTATTAGGGAACATATATTATTGGATTGATTGGTTAAAAAATGAAAAATTTAATTGAAGCTATCAGAAAATTCAATTTGGAACGAGATTGGGAACAATTCCATTCTCCAAAAAATCTTGCGATGGCCCTCAGTGTCGAAGCGGCTGAAATAGTAGAACATTTGCAGTGGCTAACCCAGGAGCAAAGTCGGAATTTAGAGCCGGGAAAATTGAACCAAATAAAGGAAGAAATCGCCGATGTTATGATATTTCTTATTAATCTTGCAGACAAACTCGGAATCGATCCTTTTGAAGCTGCAGTAGAAAAGCTTGTTAAGAATGCAAAGAAATATCCAGTCGAAAAAGCTAAAGGCCGCGCGACCAAGTATACGGAGTTTAAGAATACGGAATCATCTTCAAGCTGAGTAATTCGCCGGCAGAATGTCTCAAATTGACAAAATCGTTTTGGCGTTTACCATATTGTTTATTACGAAATTAAGGAGAAATTGATCAATGACAACTGCTGAAAAGAGAATAGCACTGGTTACAGGCGCCAATAAAGGGATCGGGTTTGAAATTGCCCGACAGCTGGCACAACAAGACATCACCGTTCTCATCGGGGCCCGGGACCAGGATCGAGGGATTGCCGCCACCAAGCAGATGCAGTCGGAGGGACTGGACGCCCATTTCATCCTGATCGACGTGACCCGGGCGACATCCATAGAAGCAGCAATCGGAAAAATCAAGGATGACTTCATGCGTCTCGACATACTGGTAAACAATGCCGGCATCATGATCGATACCCAGTCCGGCATCCTCGAGCTTGACCCCGTAGTTTTTCACAACACTCTCGACACCAATGCCACCGGCCCTCTTCTGCTGGCCCAGGCCTGCGTCAGGATCATGATGGCGAAAGGCTATGGCCGCATCGTCAATATGGCCAGCACGCTGGGTTCTCTGAACGAGATAGCCAGCCCGGACAGCCCCTATGCTGCTGTACTCTCTCCGGCCTACCGGCTTTCGAAGATGCTGCTGAACGGCATTACAGCCCTGTTGGCAATGGAACTGCGCGGTACGAACATCCTGGTCAATTCGGCCTGCCCGGGGTGGGTGCGCACTGATATGGGCGGTGACCAGGCCCCGTTGCCCCCGCAGCAGGGCGCTGAAACCCCGGTCTGGCTGGCTACCCTGCCAGACGGCGGGCCTACCGGCGGTTTCTTCCGCGAGCGGCAGCCAATCCCCTGGTGATGTCCAGAACTGCCCGGGAAGCCTTGCCATTGATTGTTATTGAAAAAGATGTAAAAGGGGAACCTTGAACCCATGGCTTCGCCATGTATTGAAAATCATTCCTAATTTTGTTGGGTGCAGCCCTCATCCCTGGGAGTCTTTTTTCAAGAAGCTTGAACAGTGGATCAAAAAAAGAAAACAACTCGGTATCTGGAACGACTTGGACGGTGAATAAAAAACAAAACTAAAAATCTGAAGGGCGTCCCCTTGGTTTTACTGAGGCCAACCAAATTTGTGATTGAACCAAGAAGGAGGTCAAGTATGTATGATTTTATCAAGGATAATATAATCCTCATCCTTGCCCTGAGTGGAGCAATAATAAGTTTTTTATCAGTCCTTTCACAAAAAGTTGCCACGAGGAATAAACTAAAAATTTCTATTATATTGGCTGCCTTCATGTTCCTTATAGTATCTGGTCAGCAAGTAATTGGTCATATTGATAAACAGAATAAAAAATTGCAAGATGATGCCTTTAAAAAAAGTCAAAAATTACATGAACAAACAAGAACTGAGATTGTTAAGGATATCCAGGCCAAGGTTACTGTCACGAAAACTCTGGTGGAGCAGTTAAATGATAAATTGGAAGGCAAGTCACCAGCAAAAATCGGGGTGCAGGTGATTCGGGATGCCGGTACTGATCAACTTTTGCCTGAGCCGAAAGGATCTGTTTATCATTGGCCTGAGTATGTAAAATGGCTCAACAAATGGACGGACAAGCCCGATATATCTCCCTGTCTATCCCTTACCTTTAAAGCCGGCCACAACTATAATTTAAATCTACTGTTGCTGTATCTTTTTACAAATCCTCAAACAACACCCTATCTCCAAAGTCTTCCCGATAGCCAAAAATTTAGTTTCCCCCAAGAAGGTTTTCTGAAAAGATTTCAGATACCGGTGCCCGGGGTTAAGTATGTTCTTTTTTTCGATAAGAATAATTTAGTTGGATATGCACCTTCCGATCTGTTTACAAAAGAATTGTTGGTCTATCTGGCAACTGAAAATCAAAGCACCATTGAAACGATTCTAAATGACCCTTCAGCGGATTATATGGCGAATATGCAGAAATATTTCAATTCTTTCAGCAGAAATGTATTACTTCAAAAAGATGCCTATGCTGTAGCAAAAGAGATGATTACCAATAAATATAATGAAACTGCCGTGATATATGAAGATAAATTGTACATTGCAAGCCTTACAAACATTGTAAATTTGGTCAGTCAATAGAATGCTTCACATTACGAAGCGTTGTATGATAATATCGGCATTCAGACAAAAAATTGGAATTTAAAAAATTGAGGTGACCTATAAAAAAATATCGGAGCGCGGCTTGATTAGTGACTAACAGCCCGAGATTAGTCAATGATCAAGATCTGATACCCCGGATTCACCTTCACTCACCGAATAAAGTTTTTGTTGAAGCCGACCGATATTCTAATTGTGCTAAATTCAATTTACCAATCAGAATTATAATAGCAGGAGCAAGATTAAATGGTAGATCATTTTGATGACAGAGGCGCCAAACGAACTGCTTATAAAACACCGCTTCAGGTTATGGATCTGAGGTCTGGTGAACTATATGAGGCAAAAATGCTGGACTATAGCGATGGTGGAATCTCCTTCGCATCGGATGGTTTTTTCGAAAAGGGTACTCCGCTTTACTTCGGTATACTATACCCTCCAAATTACTTCACTTCCCGTATTTTCGAATATTATAAGGGGGAGGTGGTGCGGCGCACTGACTTAAAGCGATCTGCTTTTAGTTACGGATACGGGGTCCAGCTGGTTTCTGAATCAGGCTGGCAAGAATCGAACTCCAACGATGCAAAAACAACAAAAGAATCCAGAAATCATCCCAGAAGACCTTTCTCCAGGCCGCTACGATTTGGCACCCAAGAAGAAATTTATACCGGCAGCGCAAAAAACATCAGTGCATCAGGAATCTTTATTGCAGCAAACGAAAAATTAGAAGTTGGGCAATTATTAAAGCTGAACCTTCCGCTCAAAAAAGGTAAAATGGTCAAGACCGTAGGTCAAATTATGTGGATAAACAATGAGGGCTTCGGTTTAAAATTCATAGAAATAAAAAACGAAAAGACATGACCGGTCACACGGCATCCTGAATCTTAAATATTAAGGAAATTACCGTGAACATTGATAAAATTAGAGAAAAGCGCGGCTTCATCTGCGATATGGACGGGGTCATCTACCATGGAAATCGTTTACTGGCGGGTGTGCCGGATTTTGTGAGCTGGCTTAAAAAAGAAAACAAGCAGTTTTTGTTTCTGACAAACGGCAGTCAGAAATCCCCCCGTGAGTTGCAAGAAAAACTTCAAAGGCTGGGGATTCATGCGGCCTCTGAACACTTTTATACCAGTGCCCTTGCCACTGCCAGTTTTCTGGCATCTCAACGTCCGGGCGGCAGCGCCTATGTTATCGGAGAGGCCGGACTCACCAACGCCCTTTATGAATCGGGGTTCTCCATGAACGAGATCAACCCCGATTATGTGGTCGTGGGTGAAACCCGGTCCTATTCTTTTGAAAAGATTGAACGGGCCGTCAATCTGGTCCGGGCCGGCGCCAAACTCATCGGCACCAACCCTGATCTGACCGATCCGATTGAAAAGGGGATTGCCCCGGCCACCGGCTCTTTGATAGCTCCCATCGAGCTTGCCACCGGTGTCAAGGCCTACTTCGTGGGGAAACCCAATCCGCTGATGATGCAGCATGCCATGAAAATCATAGGCTGCAAAAGGGAGGAAACCGTCATTGTCGGTGATCGAATGGATACGGATATCATTGCCGGCATCCATGCTGAAATTTCAACGGTACTGGTGTTAAGCGGGGTGACTGCCACCGAGGATTTAGCGCATTTTGCCTATCACCCGCACCACGTTCTGTCAGGCGTTGGTGATATTCCGAATTGACTCCTCTTTCAAAGCAGCGCGGTTGCTGAAAAGTAAGGAGCCCATAGACATGAAAAAGCAGCCTAAAAACGCAAGGCCCAAAAAGTCACACCCTGAACAGGATCACTTTTTGATGCGAATAAAACCGGGGGAGTGCCTGTATAAATTCTATTATTTTCGTCCCCTGGCCGGCCGTCATTATCATTTTGAATACCGCATTTTGACCAAAGAAAAAATTGATGGAACCCTTGAAATGGTAAGCTATAATTTCAAGATCGAAAATGGTGTTTCACGGAAAAGTTCGATAACCAAAGTCCCCAAAATTTCAAAAGAACAATTGGATCAAATTGTTCAAAATGTTATCCGACAAACAAATACCGATTCCGATGAGTTTGAGGAACTGGATCTTTCCGAGTTTTCGTCCATAGATGAGCAAATTGAATTTCTAAAAAGCCGGGACAGGGTAGATACAATGTATATTACCTGAGTCCTGCGGGGACTTTTTCGAGAGAGATAATTTTTCAATAATTACAGTTCCGTATTGCTATGTTTGCAATAACAGCCACACATTGACAATTAGGCAAAATGAAATGATTACCGGCATATCCAAGTGTGCTGTTTTACAAATAAGTTACAAAATGATTGTCACTCCCCCGCAGGCGGGAGTCCAGTTTGAATCCGCCTGCATTCCCGCCTGCCAGACTGTGTCGCAATTCAAAAAAGCGTCTAAATTCTGCCCGTCACGCCGGACTTGATCCGGCATCCAGTAGCGTAATACTCTGAAAAAGCGCTGGATTCCGGGTCCGTCATCCCGGACATGATCCGGGACCGGAATGACGAAACAGCAACAAATGCAGTATTGCCAATTGCGACACAGTCTGCTGCGCGGCAATGACGAAATGGTATCATGCTAAATTAAATATAAAATTTTTATACAATATTTCTGGGACACAACACTAGCTGCCGGATGTCTTCGAAGTTCCACTGGTTTTTCCGGCTTTCCCGGCGTAGGTCTTTTTCTGGAAACAGGTCCTTATGGTGGCGTCTCCCCAGCGTTTTTTTTCTGCAATCCGCTGCAAAAACAATGGGCCGTTTTTTACTATCCTTCCACCCACGACATCGACACCGCGGACAAAAAGTGGGTCCGGGAAATATCCCGCCGTAGGACCGATAATTGAGACAAATGCATCCGATGAACAATGGGCAAGAATCTCATCCAATGAATTGTTCAATATGGTTGTACCGGTACAAAGGATTTTATTGCATGTGCTCAATTTCGACGCATCCATGGTAATTGGCAAATCGGGATATTTTTGAATCAATTGTTCATTTTTTTCAATGACAACCAGTTCGGCATTGGCCTTCTTGATAGTCTTGATCAACCCGTAGAACAACCCGACCATGCCGACCCTGTCTCCTTCGGAGATAGACAGCAGTCCCAGTGAATCAGTAGCGGAATCAACCTCGAATTTTGTCTCCCTCATTACATGCTGGCAAATTGCGTTAATGGCGGCCAGACCGATCATCTCTTTAAGGGGATCGTCATAGCCAAATTCAAGCGCAAATCTACGGGGGGGGATGTCGACAAAATCCGACAGCTGCAAAGCAGTGTATTCTTCCATTTTTTCATCCGGCAGGAGAACAAAGCTGACGCCGACAGCACCGCCTTCAAGACCGATAGCCATAAACTGGGCATCTTGGGGTTGACCGCCTTTACAGAAAGGCGGGAGGAAAATGTTTGCTATCGGCGGAAGGGCAAATTTTGTCGATAAATCTGTAATCATCTTTTTGAATTCTTCTTTTAGACTCATTGCTACCCCTCAAATATCTTTTTGATTGGAGATACCTTTTTTCTGGATTTACGGTTTTGACCATGGTAGCTTATTATTTTTTGTTTCAGTGAAGACGGCTTCGATGAAATGTAACCAAGGAGGAAATATGAAATCGATCGTAAAAATAATTGCAGTACTGGTGGTTTTTGGTATTTTAATCGGGGCAGCCATGGCACAATTTTCGAAACCGGAGGATGCAATCAAATACCGTCAATCCGTAATGATTGTCATGGCCCACCATTTCGGTCTTCTGGGCGCCATGGTCAAGGGCAACCAGCCCTATGATCAAATGGCCTTTGCGAGCAACACAGCCGTCATCGAAACCCTTTCGGGGCTTCCCTGGGAGGCGTTTTTGGTCCCCGGCAGCGACCGGGGCGAAACGACCATGAAATCAAGCGTTCTCAAGGACCCGGACGGATTAAAAAGTTTATCCCAACAGTTTCAAATTGAGGTCGGCAAGCTGTCTGCCGCCGCAAAAGGCAACGACTTCGATACCATCAAAGCCCAGTTTGGTGCCGTCGCCCAGAGCTGCAAGAACTGCCACGGCAAAAACCGTAAGTAGTGGCGGCCTGGGTCGAGCCCGAAACCGGGCAGCGCGGGTTAGCCGGCAGGTCATCAATAAACTAGAAAATATAGCAAAAAGCCAACGATCGCGGCAACAACGGCCGCCAGCCAGGTGGGCGCGGCAGGGGGCGCAGGCTCGCCGCCCACCCGGTGTTTGATCCCGGTAATCATAGGCATGATCAAATTTTCGCGCTTGACCAAAAGATAAAACAGCACCGCAGATACATGCGTGGCGGCCAGCACCAAGACCAGATACCGGTTTAGCCTGTGAACACCGGTAAGCCAGTCGCTGGCAGCCTTGCTCACCCACGGGTAAAGAGGTCCTGTGGTGATGATGTCGTCATTGGCGAACAAGCCGGTTGCAGCTTGGAGCAACAGGGCCAGCAGCATGGCAAGAACCGACCACCCGCCAAGGGGGTTGTGCCCGAGATAAGACTCCGAGTCCCCCCTGACCAGGGCGTTTGCATAGCGCCACACCGCGGCGGGGCCCTTTACAAAGTTGCTGAACCGTGACGTCCGGCTGCCGACAAATCCCCAGGTGATTCGAAAAACCAGCAGAAACAGGATCGCAAACCCGCTCCACACATGGTATTGCATGGCGTTGCCGCCGATGGTGCCGGTCGTAAAAGATACGGCCACCAGGATCACAAGCAACCCGTGAAACAGGCGGCTGGGAAGATCCCAGACCGAAATCGCCACCAGGCGATCATCAGCTGGCGATGATGTCTCTGATTTTTTGTCCACAACCCCTACACCGTTTTCATTTATTCTTTTTTTCTCGCTTTTCCTGTTTCTTCTCCTTAGCAGTTTTCTGGGGCTTTTTCTTTTCGACTTTTTTGGTGTCTCTGGCTTTTGACATATGATTTACCTCCTATAAATTTACATAAAATCAAATAATTACGCTTTTACCAGTTTACTATATGCCCCTGAAAATGCAATATCAAAGTTTCCCAGGCAATACCTCTCCGAGGTAACGGGTAGATCGGGTCAAAAAATGTGTATTTCCTTATTATCGCTGGGTGTAAAAGTATAAAAAGATGACCGCCGCCACGTATCAACCCTTGACGCCGTTTTTCTTTTTTTCCTTCCCGCTTTTATCACGATAGCGACTCAACCAGCTGTTTAACGCCGCGTGGGCCTGGTTGACGAACTGGCCCCCCTTGTCTTTCCAGATCTCAAAAAGGATGTGGCTCCTCTCCGAAAAGGCCTCCAACCGCGGACCTGTTTTTTCAACGGCGGCGGCCACCTCCTGCTTGAGTCTTTTACCGGCCCGGTCCACCGTTTCGGGAACAAATTCGCCCAGCCCCTTAAGCTCTCTGCTCGCCCGGTCGAAGGCCTGCTTGATCGTGTCGGCGTTGATCGTATCCTTGGCCCCGGCCAGGATCTTTTTAAACTCGGCGCGCAGCCTCTGGTAGGCCGCAAGTTCTTGCTTGCTCGAATCGGCTTCCTCCGGGTACTTAAATGAGGCTTCGATTTCCCCTTCGGCCTCGAGCCAATCCTTAACCGGGTCACCATCGGAAAATCCTCTTTTTTCAGCCCGATAGTAGGCGGCGGTTTCAGTCATGCGATGTTTTTCTTCTGAACCGGATATTTTATTTATAGCATTCATTGTTTATTTTCCTTTGCTTTAACTTTTCAATCGCGTTGATACCGATTCGTTCTGATGTCCCTGCTCCACATATTTTCATAGAAAGGTATAGCCGGATGCGGTAGATTTCAATAGTGGATGCCGGATTTTTTTACCGGCGGAGTATGCCTGGTGTGTCTTTGAATAATTTAATCTGTTGATCCCTTGTCCGCACTATGATAACCACCCCATACCCAATTGAGCATTTTCTACTTATTTAGTAAACTGATTTTCCGCAAAAGTTTTTTATAATTATCGGTGCCCTGGTTTCGCAGACAGGAAAACCGATGATCCCATAAGGGGGGCAACATGAGTAACGAAGGCAACAAGGTCATCTATTCGATGATCAGGGTCAGCAAGCACTATGACAAAAAACCGGTATTAAAGGATATTTCGCTGTCCTATTTCTACGGCGCCAAAATCGGCGTGCTCGGCTTGAACGGTTCCGGCAAGACTTCTTTGCTGAGGATTCTTGCCGGTGTCGATCAAGACTTTAATGGAGAAACCGTCCTTTCGCAGGGATACACCGTCGGCTACCTCGAGCAGGAACCGCTGGTAAAGGTTGATAAAACCGTGCGACAGGTGGTTGAAGAGGGTGTCCAGGAAACCATGAATCTTCTCAAAGAATTTGAAGAGATTAACGCCAAGTTTGCCGAACCCATGAGCGATGATGAAATGGATGCTCTGATCCAGCGCCAGGGTCAGGTCCAGGAAAAGCTGGATGCCCTGGATGCCTGGGAACTCGACTCGCGCCTGGAAATGGCCATGGATGCCCTGCGCTGTCCCTCCGAAGACACGCCGGTCACCGTTCTTTCCGGCGGCGAAAAACGCCGGGTGGCACTCTGCCGCCTGCTGCTGCAAAAGCCGGACATCCTGCTGCTGGATGAACCCACCAATCATCTGGATGCCGAAAGCGTCGCCTGGCTCGAGCAGCATCTGCAGAAATACCCGGGGACCGTCATTGCCGTCACCCATGACCGCTATTTTCTGGACAATGTCGCCGGCTGGATTCTCGAACTTGACCGGGGGGAAGGGATCCCCTGGAAGGGAAATTACTCCAGCTGGCTGGAGCAGAAGCGCGAACGCCTGCGCCGCGAGGAGAAATCCGAAGGGTCCCGTCAGAAAACCCTCCAGCGCGAGCTGGAATGGATCCGCATGTCGCCCAAGGGCCGCCACGCCAAGAGCCAGGCTCGTATCAACGCCTACGACAAGCTGCTTTCCCAGGAAGTCGAGCGCAGCGAAAAAGAGCTGGAGCTTTATATACCGCCGGGACCCCGCCTGGGCGATATGGTCATTGAAGCTGAAAATGTCAGCAAGGCCTACGAGGATAGCCTGCTGGTCGAAAATATGAATTTTCGGTTGCCCCCCGGCGGGATAGTGGGGGTCATCGGTCCCAACGGCGCCGGCAAGACCACCCTGTTCAAAATGATCACGGCTCAGGAAAAGCCCGACAGCGGTTTCTTCCGCCTGGGCGAAACGGTGAAACTGGCTTACATCGACCAGAACCGCGAACTGGACCCCAACAAGACCGTCTGGCAGGAGATCTCCGGCGGCAACGACCAGCTTGAGCTCGGCAATCGCCTGGTCAACTCGCGGGCCTATGTGGCTCGCTATAATTTATCCGGCTCCGACCAGCAGAAAAAAATTGGAACCCTTTCCGGCGGGCAGCGCAACCGGGTGCATCTGGCCAAAATGCTCAAGGAGGGAGGCAACGTCATCCTCCTGGATGAGCCTACCAACGACCTGGACGTCAACACCCTGCGAGCGCTGGAGGAAGGCTTGGAAAATTTCGGCGGCTGTGCCGTAGTGATCAGTCACGACCGCTGGTTCCTGGACCGCATTGCGACCCATATCCTGGCCTTTGAAGGCAACAGTCAGGTTGTTTTTTTTCAGGGCAACTGGTCGGAATACGAGGCCGACCGTAAAAAACGCCTGGGCGTAGCGGCCGAGCGGCCCCACCGCATCAAGTATCGCCGCCTGACCCGCTGATCGAATTTCAATGATTGATAAAATAAAAGACAGGTTTGGCATTACCCGGGTGCCATTCGACCTGATGCGAAAATTATCCAAAATAACCAAGGCCAAGGCATGGGCATATCTTGAGAAGATTGCCAGTCAACAGAGATAGCGGGTCAAACAATAAAGCAGAGAATTCTAAATGGCTAAGCCCTGGCGGATAGTTGACAGTGTTGATACCGATGAGGGGCTTCTCGATCTTCGGCAGAGGGGCGAAGCGGATTTTCTTATCACCATCGATGGTCGGGTGCTGATGAACTCCTCGGCCAACATGTCCGAGATGGTTTTAGCGCAGCTGGCCTGTGAGTCCCTGCAGAATAAAAAAAATCCCAGGGTGCTGGTAGGCGGCCTGGGCATGGGGTTCACCCTGAAGGCGGCCATTGATATTCTCCCGGCTGATGTCGAGGTTGTGGTGGCTGAACTGAACCCGATTATGGTCAAATGGTGCCGGGGTCCGATTGCCCATTTTAGCGGCGGGGCCGTGGACGACCCGCGGGTCAAGATCGTGATTGAAGATGTGGCCGCGGTCATCCGTTTTGCGGCAATCAAGGGCCGGGGAAATCGCTTTGATGCCATCATTCTCGACCTCTACGATGGTCCGCATGGGGGGGCCCCGGGCCGGGGAGAGTATCTTTACGGCGATAAGGCGCTGGAGTTAAGCAGTTCCGCCTTGAAGGCGGACGGGGTATTTGCGGTCTGGTCCGAAGATCCGGACAGGGCCTTTGAAAAACGCTTG
>Ga0210098_1000078_pt1 | contig 34865 bp, 29 predicted proteins | sample Joice_ThreeSqA_D_FD_184870 | JGI IMG/M metagenome (GOLD analysis project Ga0210098, IMG submission 184870) | Wetland microbial communities from San Francisco Bay, California, USA, that impact long-term carbon sequestration - Joice_ThreeSqA_D1... | ecosystem: Environmental > Aquatic > Marine >...
TATTGATTTTCAGTATTATATTGTTCTCCAGAGGATTATCTGCTTTATTAGCATTCCCCTACGGACTGCATGACCAAAGGCGTATTCACTTATTAACAAGTTGTTTACGCCTTTTTTCATTTTTCTAGAGAAAACATAGCGAAAACAATTCTTCGATTTACTCCTCCCAATTTCCTAGACCTCGAAAAAAGCTCGTCTATAGCACTTCTTCTCGGCTATACTCTGATATTAAGGATGTTGAGATCGTTTTAATATGGACTTTATATGAGGTCGATTTTCTGTTGATAATTGCATAACTTGGTATAGCCATCACCCTCCTGTTATAATAAGTTGCTTCAATATCATGAATCTGAAAATATTAAGCAACCAAAGCATCAAATGATCCATCTTTAGAACGTATACAAGAAATGACATTGGTATTCATGTTTTTGCTGTTGTCTACCCTAATTGGAATCAGCTCTTGAAACTGGCATGAAATACATATCTGCAATACTAGTGATCTTACTTTTAGCGTTCTTGTCATCTTGCGAGGAAGATAATTCAGAGAGATTATGGGTTGGTATCGCAGAAACTCAGTGTGATAATGCTTGGGACAATATTGGTTTGGAATCTACAGAAAGTAATGTATCTGAATATCTAAGACACAATGATATTCGAATATATGACTTCAAAGTAGAAATATATTCCTATGGGCCATTCTGTACAGCATGCTTTTGTCCATCTGGCAGAATTATTCAAGTTCTAATAGAAAAATCAGATATTAATAGCATTACAGAATTAGGATTTGAAGAATGAAGCCAATTATAATTCTTATGGCAAAGGATCTATCCATACTACTGACTCTTACTATCTTTTTTGCAAGTTGTGAGACGATTGATATTGATCCCAATTATCCAACGACATACAAAAAGCTCCCTGCTTCAACCCTGGAGCAATTGAGAACAGAATTCGCGCAAAACAACATGTACCTCAATTCTTCATTAAGTGATTTTGGATTTTGTAGTCGTTTCGATTATGACGTTTCACCTGAAATACCACCTGTTCTTGATTCACTGACGGAAAATGAAGCTGTTAAGTTGGTAAGAACATTCGTCATGCATAATCCTTCCGCAACCGGTGTCACAAGGTTGAATGATTTTCAAATTGAAAAACTCTGGTCACGGTCAGCTTATCCAGATGGTTCCATACCCTGGACGTTCAGATCCTCAAACCAAATGGCGGATACCATTGAAGTGTTGAATACAGGAATCTATTTCCGGATAAAAAACAGAGAGCTGGTCAGCGTTGAGAATAACTGGTACCCTGAGATTTATGTTCCTGAGAGCTTCGTCTTTTATCAAGAGCAGGCTACATCAAAACTTATAGGAGAGAAAGTTTCGCATTATACTTTTTCAGGGGATATATACTATCTGACAATATCAGAAGCAGATGTGAATTCAAGCGTAATTGAATTAGTCATTTTGCCAATAACATCAGATGAAAAGATCGAGCTGCGAGTTGCATGGCAGATATGGATTAATCCCGTAGCCTACATCATATATGTGGATGTTATGAATGGCGAAATACTGAGAGAAGAACCAACCATGATATCATAACTTCTACTGCAGAAGATCGCCTTATTTGACTAACTGGCCGTTTACCTGCAGCAGGTATAACCGATATATGGAATGTTTAAGATCAGAATTGGCATATCTTTGATAATTATTCTTTCTTCTCTGGTTAGCTGCGATAAGAATGATGAATATGATGGGAGGGTTACTTTCTATACTAACGCTCAGGCTCTTTTGAATTGTGGCTCATTTGACGTGTATGTCTATGTTGACGGAGAAGAAGTTGGGACACTATCAAAAGCACTAGCACTTAGAGAGACCGATCCCCTGCCAAATTGTGGAGATCCTTTAACCTTAACAATTAAAATGAAGAAAGGCGATTATTCTTTTTCCGCCGAAGGAGAATGCCCATATGAAAAATTCTCTTTGGAGGGTGACTTCCAAATTGTGAAAGATAGCTGTACAAGAATATTCTTAGATTTAACAGAAATAGTCAGAAATTAATGTACTGGTTAAAACATGTAGTTTTACTAATCTGCTTAGTCATAGTGATATCGGATTGAACCGATTATTTGTCATACTGCTATTATTTGCTTTGCACATTATTCCATCCTGTGGGGAGGAATGGGTGAACTATTGCGTAGAAATGAACAGACTGGAGGGTCCTACACCATTTGAATAAATTGCAGAAATATATAAAGATTCAATTGAGATTTGGCTTCAAATAGTAGGGTTCAAAAATAAAAAACCAAGAAAAAAATCAGGTTATATTTTACGTCATGCAAAAGAAAAACAGGAACTGGCCCTCCAACGAACTGCATACGTAAATAATAAACCGCTGTTTCACAATAAGATGATACAGCGGTTTTGCGTTTCGCTAAAACCAAAATAATCAGGGTATCGGCAATCTTCAGGAAACTCACAAATAATTCATGATCCCGCCAGACAGCTGAAACAGGGAGATCTCTGCAAGCTTAATCTGGTATTTGATAGAGATCAACCGCTCTTCTGCATCAAGAAGACTCTTTTGAACCTCCCGCAGTTCAAGCCCCGCCAGGCTGCCGAGCTTGTAGCGCTCCAATGCGATCTCCAGGTTTTCCTGGGCAACTTTCAGATTCTGTTCCTCTAGCCGCATAAGCCGCAGGTTGTTCTCATAGGCGTAATAGATGGTCAACAGATCGGCTTTTACAGATTGTTCCACCTCTTCGAAACGGATCTGACTGCTTTCAATCCCTATCCTGGCATTGTTTTGCTCCCTTTTCCTGTTGAATCCGTCGTATATGTCCAACCCGAGCGTGAGTCCGTAATTCAACCCGTGGGTCTGCTGTCTGAGCAGGTCACTGTTGCCATACCTGTTGTAATTGTACTGGTAACCCGAGGTGAAGGACAGGTAGGGATAGATTCCCGACCTGATTATTCTATAATCCATTTCTGAAATGATCCTGTTCTTTGAAGCGATCTGTAAACTGGTGTTGTTTTCAAGGGCAAGTGCCAGGAGTTCATCATAATCCAGGGTCGTATCAACAGTGATCCGGTCATCCCTGAGGAGGAAGGCTTTTCCCGGGTCATCGGTTGCCATCAGTTCATTCAACCTGATCTGTGAAGCACGCAGTACTTCGTTCTGACGGGAATACCTTGAACTGTCGGCATTCAGGTAAACAATCGACTGCAGGAGCTGCATCCTGGATGCCGAACCCAGCAGGTATCGCTGCTCATCAATGCGCACACGTTCCCGGGATAAGGTCACAGCGTAGGCCATGTTATCATAGAGCGTCATCTGTTGGAGGTAATTATTGTATTCTGCGACTATTGCCGCCACAAGGTTTTCAATGGCCATCTGTGTCCTGAGCCCTTCAATCCTCACCTGTTCACCCAGCTTCCTGTACCGGGTCTGCACCTCGAATCCTCGGAAGATGGTCATTCCCATGGTCACTGCAGCCGAACCTGTATTGTTATGGATATAAGGAGATGCGTCCGTACTGCCATCCTCATAACGCTCGCTGGTGGTATTCAGAGTACCACCATACCGGCTGGATGCAGTGACAACAGGGAGCATGCCGGCGTTGCCTTTTGAGTAGTTATTGGTGGCAATAGCTTCACTGTTACGCACGACCCGCAGATTAAAATTATATTCAAGGCCGGTCTGGATACAATGCCCGATATCATACACCTCCTGCGCAGTTGCCCCGGTCACGAAAAAAAAGAAAATGACAAGTGATGCTAAATGCCTTCTACTCTTCTCCGTTTTCAGTTTGAAAGGAATGATCGGACTCATCTGCAATGTTTTTCGATTCATTTGAAATTAAAAGATAGATCGCCGGCACAACATACAGGGTAAGGAATGTTGAAAGCGTTAGACCACCAACAACGGCCACCCCCATTGCTACCCGACTTTGTGCTCCTTCTCCCCATCCAAGCGCCAGAGGCAATACACCGAGGATCGTAGACAGACTGGTCATCAGGATCGGCCTGAATCGCGCTGCGGCCGAGAACCGGATTGCCTCAGCTTTGCTCAGTCCGGCCAATTTCCGCTGGTTGGCAAATTCTACGATCAGGATCCCGTTCTTTGAAACCAGTCCGATCAGCATAATGATCCCGATCTGGCTGAAAATATTCATGGTGATCCCGAAGTACCACATGAAAAGAAGGGCCCCTGTGAGCGCCAGCGGAACTGTCATCATGACGATGATCGGGTCCTTGAAACTCTCAAACTGTGCCGCGAGGACCAGAAAGATCAGGATGATGGCCAGCAGCAAAGCGAACATGAGGCTGGAGGAGCTCTCCATATAATCTTTGGAATCACCGGCAAGAGCTGTCCTGAATGTATCATCAAGGACTTTTTTAGCGATTACATCCATCTCCTCGATTCCCTGACTGATGGTCTTCCCTTCTGCCAGTCCGGAGCTCACTGTTGCTGCCACAAAACGGTTGTACCTGAATAGCTGCGGTGGTGCAGTGGATTCTTTCAGCATGACGAAATTATCCAGTTGCACCATCTGGCCTGTGTTGTTCCTTACATACAGAGATTTCAAATCCAGCGGCTTATTCCTGTCTTCCCTGTTTAGTTCCCCGAGTATCTGGTACTGCTTGCCATTCATGATAAAATAGCCGAACCGTTGTCCGCTGAGGGCCAGCTGGAGGGTTTGTCCGATATTCTGGGTGGAGACTCCCAGCAGGTTTGCTTTATCACGATTGATCTCGATTTGCAGTTCAGGCTTGGTAAATTTAAGGTTGACATCTGCCATCTCAAAGGTGGGATTGTTGTCCACTTCCTCCATGAACGCCGGAAGGATCTCCCGTAATTTTTCAATGCTTGGGGCCTGAAGCACATATTGAATGGGAAGTCCAGCCCTTCGGCCCCCAAAAGTGGACTGTTGGACCACACTGGCCCGGGCCTGGGTCATTTTACGCAGTTCGGCCGTTAACTGTGAGGCAATTTCCTGTTGAGAACGTTCTCTTCCTGAAGGATTATTCAATTTCATCATCACAAAACCTCCCGAACTCCATACCCTCTGAATAATCTTCTCTGCCTCCGGCACGGTTCGCGCAACCATGTCAGCCACTTCTTCTACATATCTCAGTGTATACTCGTAGGTGGATCCCTCCTGGGTGGTGACACGGATGCTCAATTGGGAACGGTCCTCGAGTGGCGCCATCTCAGCAGGGATGCTCTTCCACAAAACAAAGATCAGCAGAAAAGCCGCAAGCAGGATCACAATTGCTGTCAGCCTGTTCCTCAGGAACGCGTTCAGCGAATTTTTATACCTTCGGTTCAGCGAAACAAAGAACTGTTCCGAATAATTATAGGCTCTGCTTCTTTTGTGCCTTGTTTTCAGGAGTTTTGTTGAAAGCATGGGGGTCAGGGAAAGTGCAACAAAAGAAGATATGGCCACAGCCCCTGCGATCACAATACTAAACTCCCTGAACAACCGGCCCGTCATCCCTTCGAGAAATACGATGGGAATAAATACAGCAATAACCGTTATGGTGGTGGAGATGATGGCAAAAAAAATCTCATTGGCGCCCTTCAGTCCTGCTTCGATAGGTGTAAGTCCCTGTTCGATCTTCACGTAGATGTTTTCCATCATCACGATGGCATCGTCAACCACCAGACCGATGGAAAGCACCACCGCAAGCAGGGTCAGTACATTGATCGTAAATCCGAAGATGAACATGACAAAAAACGAGCCTACGAGGGAGACGGGAATAACGATGATCGGAATAATGGTCGTCCGCCAGTCACGCAGAAAAATAAATATGATCAGCACCACCAGGAAAAAAGCGAGATAGATGGTCTGCTGCACCTCAGTAATAGATGACCGGATGTAATCTGTGTTGTCAAATCCAACATCGTACTCAATGTCGTCAGGCAAGTCTTTTTTGATATACTTCAGACGTTCGTAGATCTCATCCACGATCTCGATATGATTGGCTCCCGGCTGCGGAATAATCACCGTAGCAACAGTTGGTATATCATTCATGCGCAGGATACCCCGCAGATCCTCAGGCCCGAGTTCAGCACGACCAATGTCGCTGACCCGTACGATCTGGTCGCCTTTCTGTCTAAGTATCAGACTGTTAAATTCTTGTGGGGTGGTCATCAGTCCTAGTGCCCGGATCGTCAGTTCAGTTGTATTTCCTTCGATACTACCGGCGGGCAATTCTACATTCTCCCGCAATATGGCGTTGCGCACATCCAGAGGTGTCATCTGGTATCCCGCCAGCTTATCAGGATCTAGCCAGATCCGCATGGCATAGCGTTTTTCTCCCCAGATCATAACTGCGCTGACTCCCGAAATCGTCTGCAACTGCTCCTTAAAGGTGAGCTCGGCGATCTCGGAAAGCTCCAGCAGCGAACGCTGTGTGCTCTGTACCGCGATCATCATGATCGGACTTGCATCGGCGTCTGCTTTGGAAACAATTGGAGGATCACAATCACGCGGCAGGTACCGCTGCGCCTGGGAAACTTTGTCACGAACATCATTTGCTGCTGTCTCCATATCCACTGAAAGCTCAAACTCAACTGTGATCCTGCTTCGCCCCTGGCTACTGCTGCTGGTAAGTGTACGGATCCCAGGGATCCCGTTAATCGACTGTTCGAGCGGTTCGGTGATCTGTGTTTCAATCACATCTGAATTTGCCCCGGGATAGGACGTACTTACAGAGATGATCGGCGGATCGACACTCGGAAATTCCCGGACCCCGAGTCGTGTCAGTCCGATGGCTCCGAACAGGAGGATGACCAGTGAAAAAACCGTTGCCAGGACCGGCCGTTTTATACTGACTGAAGATAGACTCATGGTCTGGTGTTTAACCGGGGTTCGTTGGTAATGATCGTGTCGAGTTGCACTGGTAGCAGATGCCGCAACTGCAGGATTGCAGTGATGAGCAAAGTGTCACCAAATTCCAGCCCCTCCAGAATTTGTATATGGGATTCTGTTCGAAGCCCGGTCCGAATTTCTCTCTCTTCCGCTTTTCCGTTCCTGATAATAAATACTTTTTCACCACCCATTTCAGGTATGACAGCCTGGGTGGGAATTGCTATTGTATTCTCAATTTGAGACAACAATACCCTGATACTGGCAAAGCGTCCAGGTTTCAGTTCTTCATCGCTATTGGGGTATAGCGCCCGCGCCACGATGGTACGGGTATCCGGATCCACCATGGGATCCACCGCATAAACATCGGCGTTAAAAGTTTTCGGGATACCGTCGACATCGAAAGAGATCGTGAATCCCGGGTTGATTTCTCCGGCATAACGCTCAGGGACCGAAAATTCGATTTTCAGCGGACTGATCTTTACCAGCCTGACGATCCGGGTCTGAGTGGTTGCAAAAGCTCCTTCACTGATCATCCTCAAACCCACTATTCCGTCAAAGGGTGCACGCAGTTCTGTTTCGGATATTCGTGCTTTTATCAGTTGTATATCGGCCTCCAGTGTCTGCAATTCGGTGGCGACCTGGTCATAGCTCTCCTGGCTGATGGCATCGCGTTCGAGCAGCTGGCGCTGTCGAAATTCCCGTTCTTCTGTAAGTTTTAGCTGTGCCTGGGTTTTAAGCAACTGTGCCTGCAAGGGCCTGTCATTGATCTTGGCCAGCAGGTCTCCTTGTTTCACCCTGGTGCCCTCGTTAAAAAATATCCCTACGATCTTTCCTGAGGTTTCAAATGCAAGATCCACTTCCTCGTCAGGTATCAGCGATCCGCTGCTGTAGATCAGCTCATTCATCTGGGAGGGTTCGATGACATAGCCGGTGGCAAACAGCGGTTCTCCGCCTCCCCGGGATACCTGCATGCCCTCCGCGGATCCTGTGCCCGGACCCGATTCAATCTGGAGTAATGGTTTAATCTTCGGGTAAAGGATGAATCCCAGTATCACCAGGATAACCATGGCTGACGTGGACCTTCTGACAACTTTTTTCCTGTTCAATGTCGAGTATATTTCAGACTATCCTAAGGACTTCACTTTTTGACTGCTAATTGAACGATAAGTTTAATGCAAAAGATATAAAATTCCTTGAAAACTGTCATTTTCTTCATTATCAGTTTTAAATAGGTACTCTATTCAAGCATCCACTTCCATACCGGTTGTACTCTAACTACTACACCCTCAACCTTAATCTCGCGTTCCATTGACTCGGTAAGTATCATTCCTTCTATCTTTATTAGCAACTTTACATGCATACTTTCTATTCGCATTAGTTTTTTCACCAGAGAGCAGGGACCTAAAGCATTATAATTAAGCTGGGTATTGAACATTTTACAAGATGTAGAAGTGCTGTAGTGAGTTATCGTATGAAGAAATAAAGATCCTTTTGATTTCACAAAAATCTGCCGTAACTTGAAATAAGATTGTATATGTGAACAGCTGACGACCAGTAGTTTTCGCCACGCCGCCGTCATCCCATAGGCAGATGATGCTCTCGCTCGCTCAATTTTCTTACATAGTTCATTGGAATCAACTTAATAAAAACCAGAAGAATACGATGAAAAGACTTTTATTTTCCATGGTGATCATGGGATCACTTTGCCATTTTGTGGGGGCCCAACACCTTCATCGGGTCAATAACAACTCCGGATTCAATGTCGACTATACCACACTTCAGGCAGCTGTAGATGCAGCAACCGGTGGTGATACCATTTACATGGAGGGATCAACCACCTTTTATGCCGGGGCTACCATCAATAAGGAGCTGACCATTGTGGGCCCCGGATATTTTCTGGATGAAAATCCTAAAACACAGGCCAACAGTCTGGAGGCGAAGTTTAACAGCGATCTTACCTTTGCTGCGGGATCCGATGGAAGTTCCCTTTTAGGGTGCAGATTTACGGATTACAATGCTGATATTATCATAAGTGCAGATGACATTAGTGTGATCAGGAATTACATTGGGACTGTTTTATTCCAGGCTACCTGCGACAATATTATGCTGGCACAGAATTATGTTTATGTCAACATCCAGGCAGTAAGCCCGGGAGCCATGACTAACTCAATCATAAGCAATAACATCATTGGTTTAGCGTTTTGGACCGAAAGCACAAGCGGACCTCTTGTTGTTTCAAATAATGTTTTTACAACAAATAGTCATCCTTCCCCTGTAGACTGTTACAATGCAAATATCCAGAACAATATCGTGACGTATGAAAATGCTACAATCATAGTAAATACCGGTAATAGCATTAACAACAACATACTGGCAGAGGATGGTACCGATGCTGGTGGGAACCAGTATAATGTAGATATGACTACGGTTTTTGCATACTTTGACGGGCAATTGGACCTGAGTACGGATGGCCGGTGGGCACTTAAGGCAGCTTCCCCGGCCCTGGGGGCTGGTGCTGGCGGAACAGACTGTGGCGTATTTGGGGGACTTGCCCCGTACATCCTCTCAGGAATACCAAACCTGCCCCACATTTATGAAGCTAATGTCCAGGCAGCAGCCAGTTCGGAATCAGGATTGGAGGTAACAATCGAGGTGAAAAGCGGAGATGACTAGCATAAAAAAATAAAAAGAGATGAAAAAGATTATACCCTTCATCATAGCACTTCTCTTTCCCATTGCTCTGTTTGCCCAGGATATCACTTATGCCGAATATTTCATAGATACCGATCCGGGATTTGGAGAGGCCGTATCCATTCCGGTATCTGTTCCGGGAACAGACCTGACTCTTCATTTTTCTGCTGCACTGCAGGCCCTGGACCCCGGTGTTCATCAGATCTTTCTCAGGGCAAAGGATGATTCCGATAAATGGGGACCGGTGGTCTTCAACACTTTCTTTCTGGTTGAGATTCCTGAAGCAGGTGCATCTTATATCCGGGAGATGGAGTATTTCATCGATACCGATCCTGGCTATGGAAAAGCAACCTCAATTCCGGTAGGTAGCCCGGGAACCGATTTGAGCTTTACTTTCACTGCCGATCTGACAACCCTGGATCCGGGCATGCATCAAATCTATTTCCGGGGAATGAACAGTTCCGGAAAATGGGGCCTGGTGGTACACGGTACCTTTATTATGATAGACCTACCCGCTGCGGGAGCATCCAATATTCAGGCACTTGAATACTTCATCGATAATGATCCGGGCTACGGAGCTGCCACACCGGTGAACCTGACAGGTACCGGCACCGACCTGGAAATCACCTTCGATGTCTCCCTGGCGGATATTGACATTGGAGACCATGTACTCTATGTCAGGGCAAAAAACGAACCCGGACAGTGGGGACCGGTCTATATAGAAGCTTTTGTCTTTAGTTCAGATGGTGACCCGGAAGAGCTCCAATCCCTGTATAAACTCTATCCCAATCCTGCCCGCGGACAAATTACATTAGAAATCACAGACGAAATACAGGATCCCGTCTCCGTTCAGATAAGTGACCTACACGGAGCAGTGGTTTTTGAAACCTGGTGCGACGTTCATCCCTGTGTCATAGAACCAGGCCTGGTGGCTGGTTTATATCTAATAAATATTAAAATAGACGGACATAACATCACACAGAAGATTATCATAAAATAGCACAGATGACTGCATTTGAAATAAATATTTCCGCACCTTAATTATTGTCTTTCGAAGTCATCAAATTTCTGCTTCCTTTTATGATCAGGAAGGTGATCCTCTAAAACTTTTACAGTGTTCCCTTTGTTGTTATTGTTAAGATGCTGCTTGACTAACAAAAAACATTCATGTTGATGAAACAGACATGCCTGATAATATTCACACTGATACTGGCGGCATTTACACTACCGGCCCAGATCCCTGAAAGGGCTGAAGATATTTCACCTTTGCTGATTGGTGAAAATATCCCCGACCATGTATTGAAAGCACCTGATGGCAGCGATCAGGAACTCTACGATATCCTCCGGGAAAAACCAACGGTCCTTATCATCTACCGTGGCGGATGGTGTCCATTCTGCAATGCACATCTTGCGGACATACAGAGCGCACAAAGTGAGATTGTCAAACTTGGTTATCAAATCGTGGCTGTCAGTCCCGACTCGCCAGAGAACCTGATGGTAACAGATGAAAAACACGATTTACAATACAGCCTGTATTCGGACAGTGACGGAGCGTTCATACATGATCTGGGAATCGATTTTAAAGCTCCTGAAAGATCCGTGGAAAAGTTGTTGGATTACTCAGGTGGTTTGAATAAAGGGATCCTTCCGGTCCCGTCCCTTTTCGTTGTAAATAAGGATGGTAAAATAGCATTTGAGTACATCAATCCCAATTACAGAGTAAGGATAAGTGCAAACCTGTTGCTGGCTGTTTTGAAAGAACTAAAGGGTGTTTGAAACACACTTCTTTTAGAATAACCTTAATCCCACCCCTAACGTAAGATTAAACATAGTGATAGTCTGTTTTATTTTACCGGAAAAAGAGGAAATATCAGAGGACCATACTTCATCCAGAACAGGGTATGTCACAAAAAAATCTGTCCCCACTGAAAATGTTATCTTTTCATAAAACTGATAGGACAGACCCATTCCGACATTTAACGCACCGGCAAAGGTTGTTGTTTTTTCCCGCAGAAAGTCGTTTGAACTTCCGGTTAATCCCGGGAGGCTGGTGCCGGCTAATCCACCAAGGAGGCGGAAATAGAAATCCGACTTGTAAAGAGGCAGGATGAGATCTATCCCTGCCATATAAGCGTTGGATAACCAATAGGTCGACTCAACCGTCCAGTTAAAACCATATTCGGGAAGCCAGTATTTTTTTGCAATATTTGATTCATCAACCTTTAAAATATATTCTGAGACAGAGGCCACCAGGCCTAACTGTGCCTGAAGCCTGTAATGAAATGAAACGGTAAAACCAATTCCGTTCCCGGCATAACCACTCGTCTCATAAGTTGATTGATTGTAACCAAACTCACCGAAAGGATAGGATGGCCCACCTGAGATTTCCAGTATGGCTCTTCCATTATCCTGCGCACTGCAGACCAGGAAATATAAAAGCAATGCCATGGAAATTGCAATACGCTTCATCGGTATGAGCCTTGTAGACCAGATTAAATTATGGAATAGCTGAGACTAAGACAAATAAATGTGAATCCGACCTATAACTTCAGGACTTTCCGGTAACTTCTTCCTTTGTTGTTAGTAATGACCAGATTGTAAAGTCCACTTGCCTCCGGCAGGTAAATGCTCACCTGGTTGTTCTCGGGGTAAAGTATGCTGCTGTATATCTCCCTGCCATCCTGGAAATAGATGATAAGTCTCGCTTCTTCATCAATCGTATAAATCATATTCAGTTCATTCCCTGTCACAGGATTGGGATAGACCGAAAACTCCAGGATTCCCTTTTCCTGGACAGCAACAGGGTAGGTAATGACCACCTTAATAGTATCCGATAAATTACATCCATCAATATCCTCAACATCAACCGTATAATAGTAGGTTCCAACACCCAGGTCGGAAGCAATGATCGTGACTGAATTCTCATTTAATGAGGGATCATTGTTCCATTGATAGGAAATGAAGCCTTCATTGGCTGTCAGTGTCACAGTATCATCCAGTGCCATCATTACTGATTCATCAAGACCGATACTTCCTGCATCTTTCAAACTGAGTGTAAGAGATACGATGGTATCACATCCGAGTTCATTCGAAACAGTATCCGAATAGATACCGGGCTGGCTGATCTCCCTGCCATAAAAATCATAAGTCCCGCCCGGACATATGGTAACGTTCTGTTCTTTAGTGCAATACAGGTTATTGCTGATCGCGGTAATCTGAACGATCCTGTCATCTCCTTCATGGACGGTCCCCCGGCCATCGCGGTTGGAAACCGCCAGGAAGACCCTGCCATCCGGGGAGATACAGATATCCCGTAACCTTCCCCACCAGTCGCGGAAGTAAGTTGCTTCGTTGATGACCGACCGTCCATCCGGACTCAATTCAAGGGCTGTCAGCTGGCTTGCTTTTAAAGAGGTGACAAGCAGGTTATTCTGCCATTCGGGAATGGCCCCCTGGTGATAAAAATCAGTTCCTGCCACGGCCAGGGTTGGTGTCCATGCAGCTATGGGTTCCATTACATTGTAATCGGTACAAAACGCCGTTTCCGACGGCTCATCACAAAATCCCATAACAGTGGGCCAGCCATAGTTCCTTCCCTTTTCAATTATGTTGAGCTCATCATCATTCGATGGTCCGTGCTCCGAACTATACATGATCCCAAGAGGTGAGATAACAAGTCCTTCAGGATTCCGGTGACCCCAGGTCCAGATATAACTACCGGAAATAGGATTATCCTCAGGGACACTTCCATCCAGGTTCATCCTCAGCACCTTTCCGTTCAATGCAGTAAGGCTCTGGGGGTAGGTTGCGTCTGACAATGCATCGCCGGTTGTCATAAACAATTTCAGGTTAGCATCGATCACCAGCCTTGAACCGTCATGATTGACCTGTCCGTCAATTCCCTCCAGGAGAGTGAGAGGTGATGCAAGCACCCCGCCCGAGTAAGTATATCTTACCAGCCTCTCTTTTATATCTCCCGATTCATAGTAATTATATACCACGAATACATAGGGATGATTCCCGAAGTCAGGATGCAATACCATGCCCAGCAGTCCGCTTTCACCAGATTCATACACATCACCAATGGTAACCAGTTCGGTAATCTCTCCGGTTTCAGGATCCAGCCTGCTGATCCTTCCGTACCTTTCGGTTAGCCAGATATAGTCATCCGGGCCCCACAGGATCTCCCAGGGTGTATCCAGGTTCGTTACGATTGAACTGGTATCAATCTCGGTATTTCCAATAAATATTTGCGAGTAGCTGCTTATCACAAATCCGAAAATAATGATCGGGGAGACCAGTATGATTTTTGAAGTTTTCATGTGACCGGAATGAAGTTATGCTGTAATAACAACGGAGATGAGATTCGGTTTAAAAGAGCAAAGATCCGGTTTCATAACAAGCCCCCCGATTACTGCTTCCATAATATCATATCAAAGAAAAATGGGTAAATTGTCCGCAAATAACAGTTGAACATGGTTCATTCTAATCCGGAATTCATCCTGTGAGAACCTGCATCTTTATTCTTCTGATATTGTCCCTATTTCTAACTGGTTATAGCCAGGTTAGCTATGATATCCCAATTGTGGTCGTTGACGTTAACGGGGGTTTCCCGATTCCGGATGAACCAAAAATAGTGGCCCACATGAAGGTCATAGATCATGGCCCGGGAGCTTTCAATCTGGTTTCTGATTCCGGAAATATCTATGATGGGAATGTCGGAATTGAGGTTCGGGGCCGGTATTCCGCCATGTTACCTCAAAAATCCTTTGGATTCGAAACAAGGAATGCTGCCGGGGAGAACCTGAATGTTTCACTGCTTGGATTACCCGAAGAGAATGACTGGATCCTGCTGGCCAATTATAACGATAAATCCTTTCTCCGGAATTCACTGGCTGGTGAAATATTTCGCAAAATGGGCCACTATGCTCCAAGGACCAGGCACTGTGAGGTTATCGTTAACAATGGTTACGAAGGGATCTATGTGTTGACAGAAAAGATCAAAAGGGATAAAAACCGGGTGGATATCGCCACACTTGATGTAACTGAAAACAGCGGGGATGATCTTACCGGCGGTTATATCTTTAAGACAGACTATTACGATTCAGGTGATTCATGGATCAGCAATTACCCGCCTTTCGACAGGCCGGACGGAACCGTTTATTTTGTTTATTCTTACCCTGATCCGGTAGTTATCACTGAGAATCAAAAGCAATACCTTCAGGATTACGTGGACACTTTCGAAGAGGTGCTTCACGGATCTCACTTCAAAAACCCTGTGAGCGGGTATGCCGCTTATATTGATGTGAACTCCTTCCTGGATTACTTTATCCTGAGCGAAGTTTCAAGAAATGTCGATGCCTACAAAAAAAGCCGGTTCTTTTTCAAGGATAAGGAAAGCAAAGGCGGGAAAATACAATCGGGTCCGCCCTGGGATTATGACTGGGCCTGGAAGGATATCTGGGATTGTTATATGTTCACAAATACAGATGGTTCAGGGTGGGCCTATCAGGTCAATGACTGTGACGTCTGGCCAACACCACCGGTTTATATGACCAGGCTGCTCCAGGATGAACATTTTGCCAATAGATTAAAACTCAGGTATGAAACATTACGAAGGTCTTTCCTTTCCACAGATTACCTCTTTTCTTACATTGATTCCGTTACCACCTACCTCAACGAAGCCCAGAAAAGACACTATACAAGATGGGACATCCTGGGTGAAAATGTTGGGGCCCCCGAAGTAGGGTATATTCCTACAACATTCAACAGTGAAATGGGCAAGTTCAAGGACTGGATTGAGACCCGGCTGAACTGGCTTGATGCCCATATGCCTGGAGATGCCAACGGGCCTATGGGTATTTCCCGCGACGAGGAAATTTCCCTGCGCCTCTTTCCAAACCCGGCCAGCGACCTGGTTTATATTGAATCAAACATATCCATCAGCAGGATCGAGATCCTCCAGGTATCAGGGATCCGTGTTCTGCAAAGTGTGCAACCTGCAGGATTCTCTTCCTCGATCAATATCTCCTCTTTAACTCCGGGACTCTATATTGTGCATATCGTCCTGGAAAATGGTGAACAGATCTCCCGCAAACTGATGATCAATTGAAACTGTTCAGACGCAACCTTTGTCAAAATCGCTCCATCTTGATCATAGTTATGAGACATAAAGCAATCGGCATATTATTGCTGTTTTTCCTCTCCGGTTTCCTGAATTCCGGATGCGAATGGCAGCCCTGTGGTTGCTTCTGCTCCGTCTTCGGTGCAGAAGAACTGAAATTGAACGAGACCATTGATCTGAAATACAGTAAATTGTACTGTAATGCCAGTCATGGGATCCGTCTCAGTTTTGATTCTATCAGAGACAGCCGTTGTCCCATTGGAGCCTTGTGTATCTGGGAAGGCAATGGCGCGGTCAAACTTCATGTGCAACAATCCGGCCAGGATAGCGCTTCATTCTGGCTGAATACAAATCCCAGTTTTCTTAATGACACTGTGGTCAATGGAATTCGTTATGAGTTGATTGATCTGCTCCCCTATCCTGAATTGGACAAAGATTACCAGCTGAATGATTATACTGTTCAGGTGCTCATTACGGATTGACCCCTGTTGATTTTTGAAGTAACTTCGGTCCGGGACTTCAAATCAATCAGATGTTACAGATCATTCCCTTCCAATCCGGTATCAATACTTGTTACATTGTTAAAGACAAGGGAGCAATATTAATTGATGCAGCAATGCCCGGGCAGGGCAGAAAATTCTCAAAACTGCTCTCCGGTTCTGGCCTCAGAGCAGAAGAGATAAAATTGATCATTCTTACCCATGGTGATTTCGATCATTGCGGTGGAGCTAAAGAGATCCAGGAACTTACAGGAGCAAAAATTGTCCTGCACGATAAAGACAGAAGAAACCTTGAAGAATCCATTTTTCACTGGCCGGGTGGGACCACCCCCTGGGGCAGGATCTCCCATACTATCTTTATGCCCATTGTGAAAAAAATGATAGGAAATATACCTTCCGCTGAAGTAGATATAGTATTGGACGATAAGGATTTCTCGCTTAAGCAATATGGCCTGGAAGGAAGTATTGTATACACACCCGGTCACACCTATGGATCCATCAGTGTACTCCTGGATTCTGGAGATGCTTTTGTGGGCTGTCTGGCACATAACAGGGTGCCGTTTGTATTTAGACCAAAATTACCTATATATGCAGAAGATCTGGAGTTGCTAAAAAAGAGCTGGGTCAAAGTGATCAGTATGGGAGCCACAACCATTCATCCGGGTCATGGAAATTCATTTAATGTGGAGAGGATTACAAAATATCTAAATTGATACCTATGAGGTTTACCTTACTACTGCCTATGCTGGTATCACTGGCATGGTTTACCGATAGCTATTCGCAATCAAATTCAAGTTCCCATTCAGGATCCACCCCTGTCAATGTGGAAAGTCACGGACCGGAAAAAGGGACCCTCCTGGTAATCGGAGGAAATGCATCAGATATTTTCTATACAAAATTTATGGAACTGACAGGTGGTCCGGATGCACCCATTGTGGTCATCCCGACAGCCATGACCAGTGACAGTCTCACCCAGCAAGACCTGGAACAATTCAGGAACAGTTTTATAGAGAAGGGATTCAGGAAGGTAACTGTTCTGCATACCAGGGACCGGGAGGTGGCCAACAGCGAGGCATTTACAGAACCCATCAGGGATGCGGCGGGGATCTGGTTCAGCGGAGGCAGGCAATGGAGGCACGCCGATTCCTACCTGAACACAAAAACACAACAGGCTTTCTTTAATCTGCTGGATAGAGGAGGGGTCATAGCCGGCAGCTCGGCAGGTGCCACCATCCAGGGTTCCTACCTGGCCAGGGGCGATACCAGGGAAAATACCATCATGATGGGTGACCATGAGGTGGGTCTGGGATTTATCACCAATGTTGCCATCGATCAGCACCTGTTCACCAGGAACAGGCAGTTCGATATGTTTGAGATCCTTGAGAAGAGGCCCGAATTGCTCGGGATCGGGCTTGATGAGAATACAGGCATTATCGTGCAGGGAGACCGTTTCACGGTCTTTGGGACCAGTTATGTGGCCATTTATGACGGTACGAGGTGGTCGGCTGAAAGAGATATCACTTATACCCTGCCCGCAGGGAGCAAAGAATTCTATCTGCTCCGGCAGGGAGACCGGTACGATATGCTTCAACGGAAAATTATTACAGAATAATTCCCAATATCTTACGAGTATGAAGAAAACACTTAAGATCATTGGCTGGACCATTCTTGTCCTGCTGGCAGCCATTGTCATCGCCTGGTTTGGATTTCTGAAACCCAAGCCCCCTCCCGTCTCAGATACGGACCGCGCATCCGTTACCCTGATGCCACTGCCTGCTGAATTAAAATCAGGGAAAGGAGTTTTTATACTGGATGAATCACTGGCGCATGACTTTTCGTCACTCTCCTCCCCAAAGCTGGAAAGGGCGGTAGATCGGTTTTATAAAAAACTCTCCATGGAAACCGGGATGGAACTGGGAACGGGAAATAATAAGGTACTGATTCTTGAATGCAGTGGGGCGGCAAAACCCTATCCGTCCCCGGGAGATGATGAATCCTATACCATTAAAGTCACCAGAAAGAACATCATTGTTAAGGCACCGGAAGAGACAGGCATTATCTATGGCCTCGAGACCATGCTCCAGCTGGCCAGGGAGGATAATGGCAAATGGGTGATCCCTGCGCTTACCCTGGAGGACCGGCCCAGGTACCCCTGGCGGGGACTGATGATCGATGCATGCAGACACTGGGTCTCCAGGGAGGTGATACTGCGGAACCTGGAGGCCATGGGTACGTTAAAGATGAATGTATTCCACTGGCATCTCAGTGAATACCAGGGATTCCGGGTCGAATCAAAAGTATTTCCCCTCCTGCAGGAGATGGGCTCAGGTGGGCACTATTACTCCCAGGAGGAGATCAGGGAGGTGATTGATTTTGCTACCGATCGCGGGATCCGTGTTGTCCCTGAATTTGATCTGCCGGGACATTCCACTTCCTGGTTCGCAGGTTATCCCGAACTGGCCAGCGCTCCGGGGTCTTACGTGATCGACACCGAATATGGCGCGCTTGATCCGGTTATGGACCCGACAGGGAAAGAGGTTTATACATTCCTGAATCGTTTCTTTGGTGAAATGGCCGGGCTGTTTCCCGATCCCTATATCCATATAGGAGGGGACGAGGTCAATCCGGTTCAGTGGGACAACAATCCCGCTATCCAGGCTTATATGAAAGCCCATGACCTGGCAGATGCGCATGCTCTCCAGGCCCACTTTAATATCCGTCTGCAGAAACTGCTGGAGGGACATGGAAAAAAGATGATGGGCTGGGACGAGATTATCCATCGCGACCTTCCAAAAGAGGGAATCGTGGTGCAGACCTGGAGAGACCAGTCCTCCCTGTGGGAATCGGCACGCAATGGGAATAAGGCGGTCCTGTCGGCAGGATACTACCTGGATTATAAAAAGCCGGCATCCTACCATTACATCATTGATCCATCTGTCATCCAGGGGGCAGTCGAAATTGATATCGATTCGGCAAACTGGAAAGCCTGGGACTGTATGCTCTTCACAAACGATATGGAAATCGAAGCTGAACTCTACCTTTTTGGGGAGGGTGAGGGCCTTCGTGGGATCATGGAATTTATGGGTTTCTCTTCAGGATTTGATGAGGTTACTGTTACCGGGAATAAGTTTGAATTCGGATTTGAAACCAACTTTGGACACATCAGCTTTGAAGTTGAACTAAATGGAGACTCCATTTCCGGGCAGGGAAAACTGGCCCTGTTTAACCTGGACTATGCAGGAAAACGCTCAGGAGGAACAGATATGGAAGGTGGCAAGACTCTTCCTGAATTCAGGAAGATTGTACCACTTAATCCAGAAGAGGAAGCCAACCTGATAGGGGGTGAAGCCTGCATGTGGACTGAAATGGCTGATGGATTCACCATCGAGTCCAGGATCTGGCCGCGTGCTGCAGCTGTTGCTGAAAAACTCTGGAGTCCAAAAGTACTGACGGGAAATGTAAAGGATATGTACAGGCGTCTGATGGCCATGGACGACCGGCTTGAGCAGCTGGGTGTGAGGCACAGGATCAACACGACAGCCCTGCTTAAAGATATGGTCTCTGAACCTTATGTTGCTCCCCTGCAGGATCTGGCCGATCTGCTCCAGGAGGATGAAATGTTCGCCCGTATGGTCCTTTACAAACCTCAACTTTACACATCAACTCCGCTGAACAGGATGGTGGATGCAGCTACGCCGGAGAGTTATGTCGCCTATCGCTTTGGACAGGATGTGGAATTATGGATCCAATCCGGAGATGTACCGGCCAGTGAAAGAATAATCAGCATGCTGGAACGCTGGGCTGCCAATTATCAGGCCCTCTCTCCTGCTTTTACCGGTAATGAAAGGTTGCTGGAGGTAGAGTCTCATTCTGAGCATCTTTCAGAACTTGCCCGTACGGCCCTTGTTGCTCTCTCAGATCCGGCCTCCCTGAAGGGGAAGGAAGATGAACTGAAAACGCTGTACACAAGTGCTTCCAGATCCTATGGTGCCACCTATCTGCCGGTTGTGGTCGATGTTCAAAAACTGGTTGAATTTGCAACACAGAATTAGATAACTTTGACTGGAGATTGAGTTGAAGAGAGACCGAGCATGAGCCAGACCATACTTGAATTGCTGAATGACCTGTTTCACAGGTGGTGTGGAGAGGGTATCATTTCCATTAACAAACTACCTGCTTCCGGCTCACCAAGGGAGTACTACAGGATCCATGGGACCGAACATACAGCGATCGGTGCCATCAACCAGGATCGTGATGAGAATGAAGCCTTTATTGAGTTCAGCAGACATTTCCATTCCAAAGGACTGGCCGTACCGGAAATATACCTGGTCGACCAGGACCGGCGTGCATACCTCCAGGAGGATCTTGGTGATACCACTCTTTTCGATTATATGTTCAAAGTAAGGGATAATGGCAATTTCCCGGAGGAACTCACCGAGATATACAAAAAGGTATTAACTGAACTGCAAAAGTTCCAGATTGACGGGGCAACGGACCTCAACTATTCGGTGTGTTATCCACGGGCCAGTTTCGACCGGCAAAGTATGCTGTGGGATCTCAGTTATTTCAAATACTATTTCCTTAAACTGGCCGGGGTTCCATTCAGTGAACAACTGCTGGAAAATGACTATAACACACTGATCGAATACCTGCTTGCCCAGGATACCAACTACTTCCTTTACCGTGATTTCCAGTCAAAAAATGTGATGCTGCGCGAAGGAATACCCTATTTTATAGATTACCAGGGTGGAAGGAAGGGAGCACTTCAATACGATGTAGCTTCGCTGCTTTACGATTCAAAGGCCGATATTCCTCCAGACGTCCGTGAAGAGATGCTGGAATACTACATTAGCGGCCTGGCCAGATATCCTGCGGTGAATGCAGATAAATTCAGGGAATCCTATTATGCCTATGTGTTGATCCGGATCATGCAGGCGATGGGGGCCTACGGCTTCAGGGGATTTTATGAAAAAAAGACCCATTTCCTTCAAAGTATTCCCTACGCCCTCAATGATCTTCAATGGATCCTCAGGAATGTGGAATTCTCCATTGAGGTCCCTACCCTGCTCAACGTATATGAAAAGCTCCTGAAAGCTCCTAAGCTCAAGAGGTTTAAAGATAAAGGGGGGAGAAAATCAACCATGACGATCTCCATCAACAGTTTCAGTTATAAACACGGTATCCCTGCCGATCCACACGGACATGGGGGGGGATATGTATTCGACTGCCGTGTCATCACCAATCCGGGTAAGCTGGAACAGTACAGTACCATGAACGGTAAACATAAACCAGTCATTGATTACCTCAATCAGCAGGGCGATGTTCATGAGTTCCTGAGCAATACTTTTTCACTCGTCGATATGTCCATAGACAGGTACGAGGAACGTAACTATTCTCATCTATCGGTAAGTTTCGGCTGCACAGGTGGTCATCACCGTTCTGTCTTTTGTGCCGAAAGGCTGGCAGAACATCTTCGTGAAAGTCAGAGCGTCAGGGTCACAGTCTGGCACCGGGAACTGGATTAATATATCATTAATAGTCCCTGTCGTCATCCTCCACTATGGCGTAGTGATAATTGTCTTTCCAAACTCCCCTGATGGGCAGTACCTTCCGCCTTAAACCTTCCCGCGTCATACCTGCTTTTTCCAGCACCCTGATGGACCGTACATTTTCGGTGGCTACCCCGGCTTCAACCTTATGAAGGTGGAACGTATTGAAACCGGTAATGACAAGTTGTCTCGCCATTTCCGTAGCGTACCCTTTCCCCCAGTATTCAGGGAGCAGTTTGTAGTAAATCTCACCAAGTTTGAATTTATCGTTGGAAAGGGTCATTCCGGCAAGCCCGATGAACTCCCCCGAATTCTGCAGGATGACCCGCCAGGTGTACCTGCTTTGAGGATCCTTCCCCTTCGCCTCAATGTCCGGGCGGATAAGCTCCCTGGTCTCCTCAATGTCCTTAGGGATCCCAAGGGTATTGTGTTCATCCACTTCCGGTATGGAATGGAGCCCGTGGATATTCTCAAGGTCATTCCAGGTAATCTCTCTCAATAAAAGTCTTTCAGTAATGATTTCCATCGCATTATGTTGTAAACAGATCCTTATTTATTGACAAGGAAGCTGTACTGTCCGCTTTCCACTTCAAATACTGCATAACCTTCCTGCATCTCTCTGAATGTGACACCCTGCGCCTTCTTCGCTGCGATCCCCCCCTCTGTAATCTGAGCAGGATCATCCGACGGCACATAAACCGTTGCATGACAGCTCACCGGGACCCGGATCTCCATTATAAAATCACCACTCTCGTTTCGCCAGGTGATGCCTCCCTTACCATAAGGGGTCATGTTGTTATAGGTAACGTACTCCATCTCATCCACCGGTTGAGGCCGGAAAATGATATGGCGGTATCCGGGGTCCAGGGGATCGGGCTGCATACCTGCCAGGTTCCTGTAAAACCAGACCAGTCCGCCCCCGAACATGGGATGGTTGTGAGAGCCACCCTCGTCCCAGTTTTCCCGGGTGGTGGTGGAACCCAGTTCAATCCAGTGTCCATAGGAGGGCTCAGTTCTTTTATTCATAGCCGCAAATGCCAGGTCATTCAGTCCGTTTTCAGCCAGTACTTCGAAAAAGAAGCGTGTACCCAGGATCCCGGTATCGAGGTGTCCCTCGTTCTTCATGATCCCGGCTTTCAGTGCAGCCAACACGTTCCCATACTGTTCCTCTGGAACTCCCATTTTCAAGGCAAGGATATTCCCTCCGGCATCGCCATATGATCCGGTTGTCTGGTCATAAAACCTCTCCTGAAATGCCTTTTTAGTGCAGCCGGCCAGCGCCTTATACTCTTCAGCCTCACTCCCGGTACCCAGGGTCGAGGCAGTTCTGGATGTAATGTCGGCACAATACCACAGAATAAAGGTATGTACCATTTCATCGGGGATCAATTTCCCCGGAGGCAACCATTCACCAAGATTATACCACCTGACAATGGAGCCATCATTACCTCTCCTCTGGGAATGCATGATCCCGTCTTCATTGGTCCATGTAAGCATATAGCGAATGTATCCCTTCATGGCCTCGTAGTTATCTTCCAGCATATCCCTGGAACCATACTGCACATAATATTCCCAGGGCATCACACATATGGCTGCTCCCCACGCAGGTCCGCCTCCACAGCCGGGTTCCCAGGGTGCCCCATTGGGTACATAGCCGGTTTCCTGTATCTGGGCCCCTCGCATATCCCCGATCCATTTCTGGTAAAAGTTCTTTGCATCATAATTGTGCAATACCGTATTGCAGGCTAATTCTCCATCACCTGTATAACCCGAGCGTTCGCGGTGAGGACAATCGCTGGCAAGTCCACCATGCATATTGTCGGTCTGACTCCTTCTCCAGATTCGGTTGATCCCATTGAACAACTCGCTTGAAGTCTCAAAGGTGGCAGATGGCCTGATAAATGTATTGACAGCCTCTGCGGTCAGCTGCTCAGATTTCAGCTCCCCCGGCCAGTTTTTGATTTCCACACCGCTGAATACAAACCAGTTAAAGCGCGGGGCATAGGATTCCGGCCCATCTCCCCTGAAAATATAGCTGTTTTCTCCTGAATAGAGATTGGCTTTTGGTATGATCTCAATCCTATGACCTCCTGGTGCTTCCACATTATTGAACCTGACCCAACCGGAAATCTCAATCCCAAAATCTACATAATAATGGCCCTCACCCAGTCGCTCGATCAGTACAGGCTCAAGTCGCTGGGTCACTTTGTCGGGTTGTGAAGTATGGGCCACCAGTTTACCTTCGGGAGCGCTCCTGATCGCAGATCTCTCCCATTTTGAATCGTCGAACCCGGGCATACACCACCCGGGCTGCTCCTCCCTGGCATCATAGTCCTCCCCGTAATAGACCATGTTCATCAGGATGGGGCTCCTGGAAGCGGTCCAGGAAGTGTCACTCAGGATTACCTCTTCTGTACCGTCTTCATAGGTAATATACAGCTGACAAAGGAACCTGGGAGTACCATAACCTTCGTCCCAGAATTTGGCCGGATTATAGAATCCGTTCCCGACAATGCTCCCAATGGCGTTACCACCGGAGTTTAACTGATCCTTCACATCATAGGCCAGATACATGACCCTGTATTCAGTGAAGTCATCCGGTAGCGCGATCAGCGCATCCTTAAGCTTGGGCCTTTTCCCATAATTGGTCTGGTTGGGTACCAGAACGTCATCGCCCACTTTTGCCCCATTGAGCCACAATTCAAAATAGCCCAGCCCGGTCACAAACGCGACCGCACTTTTAACCTTTTTATTTAACTGGAACTCTTTTCTGAACATGGGTGCCGGGGGACCGAGATCTTCCGGTACCGCGTCGGGCCAGGATGGCCTGGGAAGGGCTTCTTCTCCCTGCCAGGGAGCGCCGATCCACTCCGCTTTCCAATCATCCGGCTTCAGCAAACCCATCCGCCACCTTCCTGCATTACTCCAATCTGAAACCACTCCTTCGCGGTCCCACACCCTTACCTGCCACCAGCACTCTTCTCTCGATACCAGCTGTTTACCCTGATATTTGACACGGGCCGACTGGTCCGAAAGTTGTTTTCCGCTATCCCAGAGATCGGGATCATCCAGCTGCTCCGGTGAACTTGCGACCCTTATCTGCCATGCAGTCTGTGACTGTCCTCTTTCATTCTCCCCTGCAATGTTGATCCATGCCAGATGAGGCTGTGGAACATCCACTACAGCAGGGTACTCCAGGTATTCGCAGGTAAGCTGACCGGGAACCAGGGATCCCTTGCTTAATGATCTGTCAGGGGCACAACAAGTCAGGAGTGCCAGAAAAAGAATTCCGAAAAAATGTTTCATGGGATATTTGCTTAGTTTAACTAACTCCATTGCCGGTCCCAGGAGCGCCTCTCGTTCCACTCCTCCGTGGGTGCAAACAGTTCCTCCCCCTTTTGCAGGTGCTCTTTGACCGCCTCCTCATTCAGTTCCACACCTACCCCCGGTTTCTCGGGTACTGTTACATATCCATTCTTCACAAATGGTTTGTCCGGTCCTGTTACCAGGTCCTCCCACCATGGATTATCAACCGAGTGATGCTCCAGGGCGATGAAATTCTCGGTCGCTGCCGCTGTATGGACACAACCCATAAAGGTGACCGGTGAAGAGGCATGGTGCAGGGCCATCGCCACCCCATGCTCCTCGGCAAAATCGCCGATCCGTTTGGTTTCCAGGTACCCGCCGGCGGTCACCGGATCAGGCTGTACGATATCCACCGCCCGTTTTTCTATCAGCTCCCTGAATCCTTCTTTCAGGAAGATATCCTCCCCGGTCAGCGTAGGTACCTGGATGGCCTGTGAGATCTCTTTCCACTGGTCGGTATACTGCCAGGGGATCAGGTCCTCCAGCCATGCAATATTATAAGGTTCAAAGGCCTTCCCAAGACGGATCATGCTGTTCAGTCCCATATGGCCCAGGTGATCCACTCCTACCGGGATCTCCCAGCCAATAGCTTCCCGCATGGCCGCCACATATTTGACCATTTCCTCGATCCCCTTATCTGTGATCTGCACCCTGGTAAAGGGGTGCATCGTAGATCCATAGGTCCCCCTCTGCTGGTCCCAGCCCCGCATATCCCCCCAGAACTCTGTATTGGTCAGTGTCCCCGGAATATCCTGTATCAGCCCGATCCCGATATCCATCTTCATAATGGTGAATCCCTTTTCAAGCCTTCCCTCCATTTTTTCAGCAAACTCCGAAGGGTGCCTGACCGTGGGAGTATCCACATAAATCCTTACCTGGTCCCTGTATTTCCCTCCCAACAGCTGGTAAAGTGGTACATTATATACTTTCCCTGTCAGATCCCACAGGGCCATTTCCACCCCCGAGACCCCTCCGCCCTGCCGTCCGTGACCGCCAAACTGTTTGATGATCTTAAAAAGCCTCTCCACATTACACGGATTCTCACCCAGGATGCGGCTCTTCAGCATCAGGGCGTAGCGCTTATCGGCACCATCCCTGACATCACCCAGTCCGTGTACCCCCTGGTTGGTGTAGATCTTTAATATTGGTATATTCCCTACCTGTGCAATCCGCATATCCGTAATTTTCAGGTCCGCCGGTCCCGAGTAACGGCTTACATCCTTTGTCAGGTAATCAATCTGTTCCTCTGCTGAGGCATGCATCAACATACCCAGGCCCAATCCCCCCAATCCGGCCTTTTTAATGAATGATCTTCGGCTTTTCTGAGTTTCCATAATAGGTTCAATTGGTATAAGCATACAAATTATTAAAATACTTTATATCTTCCCTGTCCATCTATGAATAAAAAGAACCTTTCTACAATGAAAAAGTACCTGATCCTTACAGCAGCAATATTCCTTGCATTGTCTCAGACAACCAGCGCACAGTTCTTTAATACCGCTGAGGAACTGATCTATTACACAAGCGAATGGACCGGCGAAAGATTCGATGATGGCCGGCCAAAGGTACCTGACGAAATTCTTGAAAGAATGAAAAAGGTTTCCATTGAAGAGGCCTGGGGTATCCTTCGTTCTAAAGGTTACAACAACCAATTCGAAGGTAACTGGGTCATTCTGCATGATGATCAGCCTGTTGTTGGCAGGGCGCTGACCGCCCAGTATATGCCCGGAAGGCCCGAGGTGATGGATCGCCTTACAGAAAATGGACATCGACAGGGTCGTATTGGAGCCATGAACTCCTGGCCCATCGATGCACTCCAGCAGGGTGATGTCTATGTAGCCGATGGATTCGGAAAGATCGTGGATGGAACGCTGATTGGCGATAACCTGGGTAATGCCATCTATGCCAACTCAGGCAATGGTGTAATTTTTGACGCAGGAGTGCGTGACATGGAGGGACTGGCAGAGATAGAAGGATTCAATGCATTTGTAAGGGGCTTCGATCCCTCCTACCTGATGGAGAGTATGTTGATGGGTATCAATGTTCCTATCCGGATCGGAAGGGCCACCGTTTTCCCCGGCGATGTGGTCCTGGCCAAACAGACCGGCGTCCTTTTCATCCCTGCCCACCTTGCTGAAGAGGTCGTGGTAAGAGCCGAATTTATCATGCTGCGTGATCTGTTCGGACACGAAATGCTGAAGAAAGGCGTCTACACACCTGGCGAGATCGATGGCCGGTGGACCGATGCGATCAAAAAGGCTTTTCTTGAATGGGTGGAGAACAATCCTGATGAGCTGCCGATGTCAAAGACAGACCTGGACAATTACCTCAAAGATAGAACATGGTAGATTTGTTTTGGAAAGAACTTTAATGGTTTATTACTACTTTTACTCCTGGAATTTAAACCTGTCAATTCGTCTTATATGAAAAAACTGATTCTTGTTGCTGTTGCAGCTCTCTTTTCCGCCGGTCTGTTTGCCCAGGGTAGTGGATTTGGGCTCGGTGCTGTATTTGGAGAGCCTACCGGACTGAGTGCCAAAGTGTGGTCCAGTGACAAAACCGCCATTGACGGGGCTTTGGCCTGGTCCTTTTACACTCCCGGATATCTTCATATACATTCGGATTTCCTGATCCATAATTTCGATCTGATCGATGTGGATGAAGGGCAGCTTCCGTTCTATTTTGGGATTGGTGCCTTTATAAACTTTGCTTCCGACCTGGGACTGGGTATCCGTATACCTCTGGGCCTTGCCTATCATTTTGATTCGGCCCCGCTGGAGATCTTCGCAGAGATTGTGCCCGGACTGAGTTTACTCCCGGCTACCCAGTTCTATCTTGGAGGTGGCATAGGTATACGTTACTACTTCTAGCCGGGAAGATCTTTAAAATGTAAAGCCTTCTAATTTATATATTATCTTTATTGCTGTTAACAAGTCAAAAAAAATTCCATGAAAAAATTATCCATAGTATTCTTATGGGTGGCGGTACTGTCTCTATCTTCCTGTTCGAAAAAAACACCTGAGTTCGTACAGAGTATACCAGATGACGCCATTGCCGTGGTCTCGTTGAATCCCATGCAGATCCACACAAAAAGTAAAATCAACACATTTGCCTCCATCAAGGAAAAAGTAAAAGATGAAGTCTGGGGGGTGATCATCGAAGATCCGATGAGTACAGGACTTGATGTTAATGAATATGCCTATGTGTTTTTCCGGATGGAGGAGGAAGGACCCATTATTGGCCTGACTGCCAGAATGAAAGATCAGAAGAAGTTTGAAGCAACGCTAACCAGTATCCATGAAGGAATCGGTGATGAGTTTCAAACGAATGACATATATACCTGGGTGCAACCGGATAAGGAGGGGATCATCGGCTGGAACAACAAGCAGTTGATTATACTGGCTTCACCTGATCACGATGAATTTGAAACCTCCTTTTTTACAGGATCACTGGATAAGATGTTCAGTCCTGTCAAAGAGGAATCCCTTACAAGCCTGGTTGATTTCAAGGATTTCCTTGGAAAGATGAAGGACCTTAATCTATGGGCCTCTTCTGATGAGATGTTCGATATCCTTAAGAAAATGGGGGGTGATAAAATCCCGGACATCCCTGTTTCCCTCTATAATAATTATGCCCAGGTCTTTGTCGAATTTACAAACGGAGCGATAAATATTAACGGGGAAACACATTTCAGCGAGGAAGTTGAAAAAAATATCGAGGAGGTACTCGTTATGAAACCCGAACTCAACGAAAAGATGTTGGCCCTGGCGCCCGGGGGAAATCTGCTGCTTGCTGTGGCCGGATCCATGGACCTGGCTAAATTGGAGAAGCTGGTTCAAAAATTCGCTCCACCTGAAATTGATTCTGTTGGCAACAAGATAGAAAAGGCCACGGGGATGAATATCAAGGACCTGCTGGCATCCATTTCCGGCGATTTTACTATTGCCATCAATGGTGTGGAAGGAGAATCCATGATCCCCATTGAGGTATTCCTGGGAATCGGCGTGAACGGAAAAGCCCTTCAGGAGAAACTGATGGAGAGGGTAGAGGGGATGGCACCAGTGGAAGAGGAGGGCGATTTCTTTATCATGAACATGCAGGGTAATGAAATCTATATCGGCATCATTAATGATGTGCTGGTGCTTACCAACGCAAAAGGGTATAAGGATGCCCTGAAGAACGATGCCTTCACCCCGCCACTGAAGAGCTCCCGTTTTGGTGACTTCGCCGACGGATCAGTTGGTTTGTTTGTGAATCTCAACCTGGACGATTATCCGGCTATGGTGCAGGGATTCCTCAGTCAGAAACCCGAAAGAAAGCACTGGGTCGAACGATTAACCGATCCATTTGATTATATCGGTATTTCTGCCAGTAATTACAAAAACAAGATGGTTGTTAAAACCAGCGATCCGGGGGAGAATAGTCTCTATACCGTTATGAAAATGATCGCATCTCCGGAATAAGCTTCAGGACCTGAATCTTTGTGCATGACCATCCGGTTTGAAAAAATGATTCCCCTTCCGATGCTGGAGCAGGATACTTCAGGTTCGGAGGTCTGGGAAGCTGAGATGCTGATACTGGAACAGGGGAAGTTTTACGTTGTTGAGGCCCCTTCGGGCAAAGGTAAAACAAGCCTTCTCTCCGTCATTTACGGCATACGCACCGATTTCCAGGGAGGAGTTTACCTGGATGACCGGTCCCTGGGATCATTTTCCCTCAAAGAGTGGTCGCAAATCAGAAAGAAACAACTCTCTTTTATATTTCAGGGCCTTGAACTGTTTGATGACCTGACAGCACTTGACAATATTTTTCTGAAAAACAGGATAACCGGTTACCATTCCAGTGACCGGATCATGGAAATGGCCAGTGTGCTTGGCATTGAACCGTTCCTGAACAGAAAAGCCGGTATACTCTCATTTGGGCAACAACAGCGGGTCGCCATCATTCGGGCACTCTGCCAGCCTTTCAACTTCCTGCTGGCCGATGAATGTTTCAGTCATATGGACCGGTCAAACAGCCTGACTGCTTTCCATTTGATCCGCGAAGAGTGTGAGGCACGTGATGCCGGGTTGATCCTGACCTCCCTCAACGAAACCGAACTCCCCAGTACCGATACCAGGTTAAAGTTATGAGGCTCCTGTACAATATATTGTGGAAGGATCACAGCAGGGCTCATCTTCTGGGGGCATTCCTGGGAACCCTTTCCGGATTTGTACTCCTGCTCGCCGGTATCCAGTTCTATACTGATTTCAAGTCTGTAATCACAGAGAACCGCGACTTGCTCGACCCTGAATATATCGTCATAAACAAGAAGGTGGATATTGGTCAGACGCTGGGGCTGACCAGGTCGGGATTTACACAGGAAGAGATCGAGGAGATACAGGACCAGCCATTCGCCGACCAGGTATCTGCTTTTATCTCCAACCAGTTTCCGGTAAGCGGATATACAGAAAACGAGAGATTTCCCGATTTCTATACTGAGCTGTTCTTTGAAGCAATACCCGATGAATATATTGATGTAAAATCGGAAGACTGGCAGTGGGACCCGGAAAAGGGGACCATCCCTGTGATCATTCCCCAGGACTACCTCAATCTCTATAACTTTGGATTTGCCCCGAGCCAGGGACTTCCACAGATCCCAAAGGGGGTCATCTCCATGATCAATTTCAAACTGAGGCTGCAAGGTGAAGGGCGCGGAAACTATGACGACTACCAGGGGCGGATCGTAGGCTTCAGTAACCGTGTGAACTCCATACTGGTTCCACTCGATTTCCTGGAATGGGCCAACCAGAAATATGGTTATTTCAAAAAGAGCGATCCATCGCAGTTGATCCTCGTCTCGAAAGATCCAACCGATCCCAACATCATCCGGTTCCTGGAGGAAAAAGGATATGATACCATCAGGGAGAAACTGAAAAGCAGCCGTATGAACATCATACTCAAGTTCGTTATCAGTTTCCTGGTCATTGTAGCTGCAATCATCATTGGACTTGCCTTCCTGGTATTCCTGCTCAGTCTCCAGTTGATGATAAGCCGGTCATCTGAAAAGATAAGGAGACTGAATAAACTGGGCTTCCATTACAGGGAGATCAGCCGGCCTTATATACTGTTACTGATACTTTTAATGGCCGGAATCACAGGTCTGTCACTGTTTTTTACCTCCCTGCTTGCAGGGCAGCTTCATCATAATGCAGCAGCATGGAGCCTGGACATCTCCCAATCATTGCATGGCATTATTTATGGCACAGCCCTTGGCCTGGTACTCCTTATATCTGTTGCCAATGTGGCAGCCATACTGATAAGCACTAAAAAGCTCTGCAAATAGTTTGCGCCATTCAAATTAATCGCTATTTTTGCATCCCCAAATATTATTATAAGGCAATATGGCACATCATTTATCAGCAAAGAAGAGGAACAGGCAGGCAGAATCAAAGCGAGTACAAAATAAGTATTTTGCAAGGACTACAAGGAACGCCGTGAAAAAGCTGCGCGAGACAACCGATAAGGAAGCCGCGACAGAACAATACTCTGAAGTTGTTTCCATGCTGGACAGGCTGACTAAGTCCAATGTGATTCACAAGAATAAGGCATCCAACCTCAAGTCGAAGCTCGCAAAACATGTGAACAGCCTGTAAGGCCTTCACATCTATGATATTTCTAAGAGGCTGTATCTTAAGGTACGGCCTCTTTTTCGTTATACCCGCTGGTCGCTTAAAACCTTTGCTGGGTAAATGTTTATAGGCTCCCGTACGAGTATAACTTTCAAATAGGCGTTATTGGATGGCCTTTCGTGTTTAAATTTTCAATCTGTAGAGAGGGGACTTTTACACTGATGATTCTGTTCCTGGCATATTAATGATTAAAACAGGAACATGAAAAGTTACAATTCACATGCCCTGACCACCTGGGCGGTGGAGGAGCGCCCCAGGGAAAAAGTGATAGCCAACGGGGTGCAATATCTTTCCGATGCCGAATTACTTGCAATTTTACTGGGATCCGGGACCAAAAACATGGATGCAGTAGAGCTTGCCAGGCTGATTCTCAAGGGAGCCGGTAACACACTCCAGCAACTGGGACGGCAGGGTATAGAGGACCTGGTCAGGATCAAAGGAGTGGGCCCCGCAAAAGCAATCACCCTTCTTGCTGCCATGGAACTGGGCCGCAGGAGGGCTGGAATGCAGCACCCTGAAAAGATCCCGGTTAAATCCAGTGAGACGGTTTTCAACCTTTTCCATCCACTCATGGGTGACCTGGAATATGAGGAGTTCTGGCTATTAATGCTCAACCGTGCCAACAGGGTGCTGGGCAGGTTTAAAGTAAGCCAGGGCGGCCTTTCGGGAACAGTCATCGATACAAGGATTATCCTGAAGAAGGCCCTGGATAACCTGGCCTCATCCATTATCGTCTGCCACAACCATCCATCAGGCAACAAACAACCCAGTGATGCCGATGTAAAGATCACTGAGAAATTGAAAAAAGCTGCAGAGATGCTCGAGATTAAATTGCTGGATCATGTAATTATTGCAGATAAGTCCTATTTTAGTTTCGCAGATGAAGGCCTGGTTATTTAATCAATATTTACATCTTGGTACAGATCTTACTCACCATTCTCTTCAGTTCCTTTAAATTTGCCGCCACTTTTCCGCTGGCAGTTGCCAGGTTTGATTTCAGTTTCCTGGAGACCGTTCTCTGGACCAATGTAGGGGGCATAGCAGGAATCTACTTCTTTGCCTACCTCTCTGAAAAACTGATAGCCTGGTGGAAGTGGTTATTCAGAAGCTCGCGCCGGAAAAGGCTCGAAGAGAAGAAGGAGAAAAAGAAGATCTTCACCAGGAGGAACCGGAGGATTGTGAAGATCAAACAAAAATACGGACTGATCGGGATTGCTTTTATTACACCCTTACTGCTCTCAATTCCGGTGGGTGTCTTTCTGGTGGTCAGGTATTACCACTCCTCCAAAACCAAATACATCTATTTGATCGGATCCAACATCCTGTGGTCAGTTATCTACACGGGTTTTTACATGTTCTGGATGGATCTGCTTTTCGAGCGAATCTGAACACTTACCCATGGAAGATCGGGATCACACTGGTCTGATCCGGACAGAGCTGCAGCATTCTGGCAATAGAGATCCCGGTCACCGGGTGGATCAGTTCAGGAGCAATCTCTGCCAGCGGCAGAAGGACAAATTTTCGATTTTCCATGCCGGGATGTGGCAGGGTTAACCGGGGGTGATCCATCTGAATGGTGTCATACATCAACAAGTCAATATCGATCAGCCGGTCACTGTAATCCGCACCCTTTCTCTCTCTGCCCATCTCCTTCTCAATTTCCAGAAGATGATCCATCAGGACGAGCGGATCCATACTGGTTTGTGCCATTAAACAGCAGTTGAAGAAATGGTTTTCACTGGAAAAACCCCAGGGCTCAGATTCATAGTACCCCGAGCGTCCTTCAATCTCTCCTGCACGGCTTCCAATAAGCGCTATCGCCTTATCCATGTTTTGCTGCCTGTGACCCAGGTTACTTCCCAATGACAGGTATATCCGGCTCATGATTTCTTCAACTAAGGTATTTATTATCAGGCACATTTTTAGTACATTGCTGCTTCAAAAAAACCAGATATGAAAAATTTCCTTAGCAGCCTGCTGGCAACCCTTGTGGGATTGATTATCATGACTATTGTTGCCGTTCTGATCATCATGGGTATTGTTGCTGCAACCACTTCAAAAGAGGTTCCGGAAGTGAAAGAGAATTCACTCCTGGTCGCCAGGTTTAATGCGCGGATCCTTGACCGCACCAACGAGGATCCTTTTGCACTCCTTTTCTCAGGCAACTTTATGTATGATGAAACGATGGGACTGAACCAGATCCTGTCTGATCTGGATAAGGCTAAAACCGACGATAATATTGAAGGGATCTTTATGAATCTCGGAATGGTCAATGCCGGAATTGCAACACTGGGGGAGATCCGGGAGGCCATAATCGATTTTAAGGAGAGCGGGAAATTTGTCTATGCCTATTCCGATGCTTACACTCAGAAATCCTATTACCTGGCTTCGGTGGCTGACAGTATATATATGGCGCCGGGAGGGATGTTCCTTTTTAACGGGATGAGGGCCGAGGTAATGTTCTACAGGAAAGCCCTGAAGAAGATAGGGGTTGAGATGCAGGTGATCAGGCACGGGTCCTACAAGGGAGCTGTGGAACCCTTCCTGAGGGATGACCTGAGTGATGAGAACAGAGAACAGATCGAAAGTTACGTCGGGGCACTCTGGAATAAGATCGTTGAGGATATTTCAGTAAGCCGTGGCATCTCAAAAGAAAAATTGAACCAAATTGCTGATGAGCTCGCCACTATTGATTCGGAAAAACTTAAAGAGACCGGGATGGTTGACGGGCTGATCTATTATGATGAGATGCTCACCTTAATGAAGGAGAGAATGGGAGTGGAAGAGGAGGATGACCTGGAAGCCATTTCACTTCAAAGGTATAAGGATGTACCCGTAAAAGCAAAAGAGAAAAAAGAGTACAGCAGGGATAAAGTGGCAGTCATTTATGCCATGGGCACCGTGGTGGATGGAAATGCCGGTGAGGGGTATATCGGGTCTGAACGAATCTCCAAAGCGATCCGCAAGGCACGGAGAGACAAATCGGTAAAGGCCATTGTGTTCCGGATCAATTCAGGAGGTGGCAGTGGATCGGCATCTGATATCATCTACCGGGAAGTGATGCTTGCAGCAAAGGAAAAACCCGTTGTTGCT
>Ga0210098_1000102_pt1 | contig 30789 bp, 32 predicted proteins | sample Joice_ThreeSqA_D_FD_184870 | JGI IMG/M metagenome (GOLD analysis project Ga0210098, IMG submission 184870) | Wetland microbial communities from San Francisco Bay, California, USA, that impact long-term carbon sequestration - Joice_ThreeSqA_D1... | ecosystem: Environmental > Aquatic > Marine >...
GGGACATTCCGGGCATATTGGGCATATAGCTCACCAAACCTTTTGAAAGCCTCCCTTTCCTCACGGCGAGCCAGGCGCGAATATACAACCACCAGAACCGGAAACATGATCAGGGTCGGTATCGTCGGCCATTGTACCAGGAAACCGATCATAATGATGATGAAGGCGGCATACTGCGGATGCCTGATCCTGGCATAGGGGCCTGTTTGGGCAATTTTAAAACCGCGTTGAGCTTTGAAGAGCACTTTCCACGAAACTGCCAGCAGGGCCAGGCCACCCAGTACTAAGATATTGCTGACGGCATGAAGGGGGCCGAAATGGGCATTGCCCTGCCAGCCCAATAGCGTCTGTAGAAGATGACTGGAATTATGGGAAAACCAGTCAATTTCGGGAAACCGGCTCACGAGCCATCCCGAGAGAAGGTAGATCGTCAAGGGAAACCCATACATCTCGGTAAATAAAGCAATCACAAAGGCCGCAAAGGTACCGAACGTTCGCCAGTCCTGCCGGGTTTGGGGCTTGAAAAAGCTGAACACAAAAACCAGAAATATGGCTGAGTTTATTATTACCAGTTGCCAGAGCCCGTAATCAGGCAGATTGTTCATCGCAAACGCCTCCATTCAGATTGCGCTAAAAAATTTTGATCATACCTCTTTGGCGCCACGGTTCAGTGACATTTCATTGCCCTGCCGCCGTTGGCCTTTTCCAGTCGTTCCAGATAACGGCCCCATATTCCTTTTTTCTTTGCCGGATTAGGGTTTAGGAATTGTTGGGGGTTTTCCTCGAAGGATTGCCGGCAACCCTCGGCGCAAAAATAGTAAGTTGCCCCGTCAATGGTCGTAATTATTCCTTTTGGGCCGGGAACAACTTCCATGCCGCAAACAGGGTCGACAACGGTTTTTTTATTTTTCGTGGATATGTTCATAAGGTAACCTCCATGTTGTTTTTCTGAAATCTAACTGATGAGATTGCAATGGCTATGCCACTTGGTGGTATAACCATCTAACATTCCAATATAATACAGAATAAAAATAATAATCCGCCTTGAAAAATTTTATTTCCCAGAATGAGGGCAGCAAGTGCAAAAAAAATTCCCACTTCTGCTGGATAGGATGCCTTTTCTGCGGGTAAAAAGTATCCAATTTATTCTGCCAAACGATATTGATGAAATTGTCGAATACATCACGGACCTTTTGCGACGAATTGCTGAACCTTGGCTAAAAGTCGTCTAATTGCGTAAAAAAATATCGAAAGACTTAATTGGTTTGAACACACAATTCATTTGGAACCAAAATTGCACGGGAGGTATTATCTACGGACACTCATTAATCATGAAGAAGAGAAGGAAAACTTTTAGATACCAAAACCTTCCGGGAGGATCATTATGGCATTAAATAAAAACGAAATCGCGGAACTCTATCGAAAACGCGCAGCCAATTATGATTTATCGGCAAACTTTTATTACCTGATTGGGTTCCGGGAATTTAAATACCGCAAACTGGCAGTCCAACAATTACGACTCAAACCCGGCGACACGGTCGTTGAGATCGGCTGCGGCACGGGTCTCAATTTTCCCCTGCTGGTAACATCGGTGGGACCCGAAGGAAGCGTGATCGGAGTCGATCTCACCGATAAGATGCTTGCGCAGGCCAGAGCGCGTGTAAAAAGAAATCGCTGGACCAATGTTGAACTTATTCAGACAGATGCGTCGGCATACGCGTTTCCCGACAAGGTAAACGGAATCATTTCAACATTTGCCATTACCTTGATTCCCGAGTATAAGGAAATTATCCGGCGAGGTTCGGAGGCACTTGCGCCCCATGGGCGAATGGTTATCGCCGATTTACGCAAACCCGATCGATGGCCCATGTGGATTGTGAATTTCATGGTCTGGATAACACGACCCTTTGGTACCAGCCTCGATATTACGCTGCGCAAACCATGGGAAGCCATGGAAACCTATCTGGCGAAAACCAGTTTTTCAAAATTCTATGGCGGCTTTACCTATATTTCTTCGGGTGAAAAAGATTAGTTATGCCGAAAAAGATCCTGATCATTGAAGACAACCGGGATTTGGCCCGTCTTCTGCAAACCCATCTGCGGGACCTGTCCTTTCTGGTGGATCTGTCCTTTGACGGCCTGGCAGGGGTTGCCAAAGCACAGACGGATGTTTACGATCTCATTATCCTGGACTTGATGCTCCCGGGCCTTGACGGACTGGAAATCTGCCGCCGTCTGCGGCGCAAACCCCCGTACGTTCCCATTTTAATGCTGACGGCCAAATCCTCGGAAACGGACCGCGTGGTCGGGCTGGAAATCGGGGCCGACGACTACGTCACCAAGCCCTTTAGCATCCCCGAGCTTCTTGCCAGGGTAAAAGCTATTTTGCGGCGCGTCGAAGAGATCTCGGAACGGGCCACAGAGGCTGTCCCGGCGGTTATCCAGGTGGGAGACCTTGTAATCGACCCGGCTAAAAGAAAGGCGACCATGGCGGGCCGCTCCCTTGATCTGACGGCCAAGGAATTCGATCTGCTGCTGCATTTTGCCCGCAACCCGGGAAAGGTCTACACCCGATCCCAGCTCCTGGATATGGTCTGGGGTTACGGGCATGACGGCTATGAGCATACGGTCAATTCCCATATTAACCGCCTGAGGGCCAAGATTGAAAAAGATTCCGCTCACCCTGGCTACATCCTGACGGTCTGGGGGGTGGGCTATAAGTTTACCGAATTATAACCTGAATATTGCATGAAAATTAATGAGATGTTTGAATAATACTTAATTACCAGACGTGGTGCGAATCAAGGCAGTAAAGACTAATACGTAATCCGTAAAAAGGATGAGGGTCGATCTAATCTCATTAATTTTCACCCTGCGGGCGAGCCGGAGGCTTTCATCTGCTTCGTTATTAAGGGCGCAGCATAGTCCACTATAGCTTCGCCCTTAAGTGCCTTGCATATGAAAGCCTCCGACTCGTGCAAATTCCAGGTAACAATTCCAAAAAAAAATACAACCCATGATTAAATCACTCTATTCAAAGCTCGCCATCGCTCTACTGGGACTTTTCTGTCTGCTGGGGGTATCGATTGTCATCCTGACCCAGGTTGCCTCGGACATGTATCAGCAGGAGGTCGTTCAGAAACTCAATCGCAATCTGGCCGAACAGATCGCTGCCCAAAAAAGCCTCATACAGGATCATCAAATTAACCGGAATGGTCTCACGGAAATTTTTAACATGCTCATGGTGGTCAATCCCAGCATTGAAGTTTACCTGCTCAATCCCGCTGGTGACATCCTGGCCTATTCGGCGCCACCCGGAAAAGTGAAACAGGACCGGGTTGATTTGAGGCCCATCAAAAAGTGGTTTGAAGCCGGCACGGTCTTTCCGCTGACCGGCGATGATCCCCGCAATCCAGGAAAGAAAAAGGTCTTCAGCGTTGCGCGCATCCCGGAACAGGGGACGCTTCAGGGCTATTTATACATTATTCTGGGAGGCGAACATTTCGACAGCATCGTCCAGAAATTAAGAGGCAGCTACATTTTGCAATTGAGTGCCTGGTGGCTGGCGGCAAGCCTTTTGTTCGTTCTGACAGCCGGTTTGTTGCTGTTCGCCTACCTGACCCGCAGATTGCGACGCCTGGCCACGGTCATGGCTTCTCTGGACATTGAGCAAACTGCGGGTCGGCTGCCATCGATTGCCGTACCGGACCGCCCGCCGGGTGATGAGATCGACCGTTTAACCGTCACCTTTAAGCAGCTGATCGATCGCATTCAAACCCAGATGGAAAAATTGAAAAAGGCCGACAGCTTGCGCCGGGAACTGGTGACCAACGTATCCCATGACCTGCGCACACCGCTGGCGACGCTGCAGGGTTATATCGAGACCCTCTTTCTGAAGGATAAAAGCCTGTCCGCAGCGGATCGCAAGCATCATCTGGAGATTGCCATCCAGCACTGTGAGCGGCTCAGCAAACTGGTCGATGAGCTTTTCGAACTGGCGAAACTGGATTCCCATGAGACAACAGTTCAGTACGAGCCGTTCAATATTAACGAGCTGGCCCATGATGTGGTGCAAAAGTTTGATCTAGCGGCTGAAGAGAGACAAATCACGATTCAAATCGACCACAACCAGGGCCTTCCGTTTGCAAATGCCGATATTGCCATGATTGAGCGGGTGATCGAAAACCTTCTTGATAACGCTTTGGATCACACCTCTGCCGGCGGTTCGATTCGCCTCTCTTTCAGTACCCAAAATGGCGATATAGAAGCCTGTATCAGTGATACCGGCTGCGGCATCCCCGAGGAAGATTTGCCTCATATTTTTGAGCGTTTTTATCAAAGGGATAGAACTCAAGAAAGCAGAGGGGGTCATTCCGGGCTCGGATTGGCAATTGTAAAGCGCATCCTTGAGTTACATGACAAATCCATCATCGTCGAAAGTGCAGCCGAATCAGGGACGGCATTTACCTTTTTCTTATCCGCCTATCATCCTGCCTGAAGCACCCCCGCCTTATCAAATTTTGTTATAAAAAAGTTATATTTTCGTGATGACCCTGTGAATCAGACCGCTTAACTTTTATTCCATCAGAAAGAATCATAAAATGAAAAAACGACGTCAATTTATCAAAATCATGTTGGGGTTATTGGGCGGGCTAGGGCTGTTGTTCAATCCGCTCTTCAGAGGGGTCCAGGTTGTTTTCGCAAAGGCCAAAAAAATGATCCTGCCGAAAGGGACCCGGATGGACACGCTCGTCGGCCAAAACCCGGCCAATTTGGACACCCAAAATTTAGATCTGACGCCCGTGGAAAAGTTCGAGACCATGGGATTGGACGATCACCATGTCGATCTGAGCAGGTGGCAGCTTGAAATAGACGGTCATGTTCACCGCTCCCTGAAACTCACCTATAATCAAATTGTCCAGATGCCGTCAATTCAAAGAAATGTTCTTTTGATCTGTCCGGGGTTTTTTGCTTATCACGCGCGCTGGAAGGGCATTTCCGTGGCCAAATTGCTGGAAACAGCCGAAGTTGCCCCCGGTGTTGATTATGTTACCTTCAGCGGGCCGGATGGAACCTATGAAAAATCCGAGCGCTTTCCCATAGCGGAAATCCTCTCGGACAAAGTTTTTTTGGCCTACAGGGTGAATGACAGCGTATTGCCAAAAAAGCACGGATTTCCCTTACGGGTGGTAGCGGAAGACTATTACGGTGGTAATTGGGTGAAATACGTATATAAAGTCACAGCAATTAAGTCATAATTTGATGTCTGTTTCGGCCTAAAAAAATTTTAAGGGAAACAATGAAATGAAAATCATAGAAAGATTCAGTGTTCTATTCTTGCCGGCACTCGTCCTGATCACCTTGCCCCTGGTTGATGGTTATCGATCATCTCTTGCTGAGAAACCGGAATTATCCACTGTGACGTTCTACGTGCAGTGATACGATGTCGGCAAGGCAGCCCTGGAGGGGCTGGAAGGGATACAGCAGGTTGACAGAGGGTTTCATAACTTCAAGGAAATCAACACCGTCCATTATGACGCCTCAACAGTTACGATTGAAGAAATGGAAAATGCTCTGAGGAAAGCGGGAACCTACCAGGGAACCGTAAAATAGGATGACACCCGGAGGAAAGATTGAATTTGTATTTGGAACATTTAGTTTATTTTTCAGTGATAGCAGCGCGAAGGTGGTTTCTAGACCAACAGTGCCGATATAATTGATAACGCATGGATAATACAACTGAAATTTCGTCGAATGCAGTCAATCCTAAAATTTGGGTTGAAGCGTATCATGATTATCTTTTTAAATATGCGCTTTCTCGGTTGCGCGAGGCTGATCTTGCTGAAGAAAAAATTCAAGAGACTTTTTTAGCCGCCTTGCAGTCACGTAAACACTTCCGAGGATTGGCATCTGAAAAAACATGGTTAATTAGTATCCTAAAAAGAAAAATTTATGATCATTTCCGAAGGATAAGCCGGGAAAGGCAATATAATCTGACTTCCCCTACGGTGTGGATACGGTATGATGTTTTTGATCGTAAAAGAATGCAGGCTGTAAGATCTTCTATCTGGTTTTCCGATCCTTCAAAGATCTATGAGCAAAAGGAATTCTTGAAGATTGTGACGTATGCTTTATCGGAGTTACCCGGCCGCCTGGCGCAGGTATTTATTCTTCGCGACATATTTGAGCTGAGCAGCCAGGAAATATGTGAATTAATGGATATCAGTGTTTGCAATCTTTATGTGATGATGCACCGTGCCCGGAAACGTATGAGATACAACCTGCAATTGAAATGGCTTTGTGAAACGGTATAGATGTCATTGACAGTCGGACGCGGCCGCAAGGAGAAGCTAAAATGAAAAGCAACAAACAACTGGCTATTCTATTACTGTCAGCCCTGGTGGCGATCCCCATAATAGTATTGATGCAAAACGTGCGGTCGAATACTGCGACTGCCGATCTGGCCAGGGTTGAGTTCTTTGTCAGTTGATACGATGTGGGCGAAGAAGCCCTGGAAGGGCTGCAAGGGGTCGAGCATGTTAGCAGTGACTTTCATGATGCCACGGAAACCAACATCGTCTGGTATGATCCGGCTTTAATCAGAGTTGACCAGCTGGAGAAAGCCTTAAAAGATGCGGGAACTTACCTGGGAACGGCAAAATGAAATTTAGGTCTCGTTTGAAGTGAAAAACATACGCTTATAGGAGCAGAAAGATGAGCGTGTTCTCTGAACACCGTCTCTAGAATAAATTTTGAAACTAAGGAGTGCAATCATGAAAACAATCGTTATCTTGGGAATAATGATCCTGACAGGATTTATCCTGTTTGGATTTCAACATACCAAAAATCAAAGTCAGGTTGAAGCAATGGAGATGGACAAAAAATACGACGATAAAAATTTAGCTACTGCAACCTTTGCCGGGGGATGTTTCTGGTGCACGGAATCGGATTTTGAAAAGGTGGACGGGGTGGTCGAAGTCGTATCCGGCTATACAGGCGGGGATGAGGAAAACCCGACCTATGAGCAGGTATCCTCCGGCACGACCGGCCACTACGAGTCGGTGCAGGTTTACTACGATCCGCTCAAAATCAGCTATACCGAATTGCTGGACGTTTTCTGGCGCCATGTCAACCCGACCGATGCCGGGGGTCAGTTTGTCGACCGGGGCCCGCAGTATCGCTCGGCCATCTTCTACCACGACGAAGAACAAAAAGCGCTGGCTGAAAAATCAAAGGCGGCTATGGACAGCTCCGGCGTATTTAAAACGCCCCTGGTGACCCAGATTATTCCGCTCAAGCAGTTTTATCCGGCTGAGAAATACCATCAGGATTATTACAAGAAAAACCCGATCCGCTATAAATGGTACCGCTCCGGTTCGGGGCGCGACCAGTACCTTGAAAGTATCTGGGGCAATATGCCGGCAAAAAAGACTCCGGCGGGGCCGGATTCAAAATATGCCAAACCCGCTGATGCGGTTCTGAAAGAAAAGTTGACCCCCATGCAGTACAAGGTAACCCAGGGCGAAGGCACCGAACCGCCGTTTAACAACGCCTACTGGGACAACAAAAGGGAAGGCATCTACGTTGATATTGTTTCCGGCGAGCCGCTGTTCAGCTCGACCGACAAGTTTAAGTCCGGCACCGGCTGGCCCAGTTTCACCAAACCCCTGGTGCCGGAAAACATTGTGGAACGTAAGGACCGCAGCCTTTTCATGGTGCGCACGGAAGTCAGGAGCAAGCACGGTGATTCCCATCTCGGGCACGTTTTCCCGGACGGACCGCCGCCGACCGGATTGCGCTATTGTCTCAACTCTGCGGCGCTGCGCTTTGTCCCCCGAGAAGAACTTGAAACCCAGGGATACGACAGTTACCTGGACCTGTTTTCAGCAAGTTCCAAATAAGAGGGTGGGCGGCAAGGCAGAACTGTATCAAACTGCATCCGGCAAGTCAGCAGCGGAAACCACTGCCTGCTGGATCGTTTGTCTCAGCTCCTCGTAATCAAAGGGTTTGCCCAGACAACCGAATGCGCCTCTATTCTTGGCCTGATCGACGATTTCATCTGAAAAATAAGCTGTCATCATTAGAATCGGAATCTCCGGCCTCAGTGAACTGATCTGCTCAAGTGCCTCTATGCCGGAGACCCCGGGCATGCGGATATCCATCAAGATCATATCGAAATGCCGCTTGCTCACTTCTTCAATGGCCGTTATTCCGTCATCCGCCTCGAAGATCTCGTATTGCCAGTCTAAGAGAATCCGCAGCATGGTGCGATGGGCGATATCGTCATCGACGATGAGCAGGTTTTTTTTATTTGCCATCGGCCTTTATCCTTTCTCTATTGGATTTTGTACAAGAAGGTTTTTTTTAACCAGAAGGATACCGTTAAACCGAGAGTTAGAAAAGCTGCCGCCAGAATCAGATAGCGAAAGTCTAATAAAGATCCGCCCAGAAATACAAAAGTGAGCAAGCCCGGAATCGTTCCGATGACGGTCGCCAGGGCAAAATCCCTCTGTTTGAAGTTACACATACCCGAGCTATAGCCCACCAGATCAAAGGGCAGAAATGTCAGTCGCATGATCAGAACGGATAAAAAACCGTTATCCTGTATCTTGCAGGTTAATCGCGGTACCAGACGTATTTTTGTGTTAAGGTATTTCAACAGGTCTGCGGTAAAATATCTGCCAACCACAAAGGAAATATTGGCACTGATGTTTTCACCGATCACAGTCAGCAGTATACCGAGCCAGGGACCGAAAAGGATCCCGGCGGTAACGGATAAAATGCTCGCCGGAAAAAAGATAAGTGATCTGAATGCGTAAGCAGTGACATACATCAGCGGTCCCCAGGCCCCACTTTGGCGAATGAAACTTTGCAGGGTTTCCACCATGCCGGTTACCGAAGATTCCCGGCTGAAATAAATATAAATTGCCAGGCAAACAACCGTGCCCCACAGGGTAAACAGAAAAATCTTAATTCGTGTTTTGGCCATTGTGATTCATTCATGATGATTTTGTTTTTATTAGATTCACTAAGATTTGTGTCTGAGTTCTGCTTGAATCTGCGACAGATGAAATCCTTCGGTCGGTTTTATTACGCGGGTAATTACCGGTGTGAGTTTGCTGTCGGCTGTCTGGCGTTTTGAAATCAAACCGGCAATCGCGAATCCCAATGTTAGGCCGATAAAACCGAATAGAATGGCCGCACCGGTTTCGCCAATACCCAGATAATTGTGCAATCCGGAACCGACGATCGCACCCACGAAAAGACTCAGAGTTGGCAGGATGTAGAGAATCATGGCACTTTTAAATACCGATTTTGAACTGAGGCTAATTGTTACCCGGTCGCCGACTCCCGCCTTGACACGGTTTAAGACCCGGGTCTCTACCCTCGAGCAGTCTGCCAGGGAATGACAGAATTGTGCTGATTCGCAATTGCTGCAAGCATCATTTCTTTCGGTGACGACGATGGCCCAGCCGTCCTTGCTGACACTGGTTACCAGGCCTTTTTTTTGTGCCATTTTTGTCTCCCTCGTTAAATTAAAATACTAATTTTCAGCTGACGCTACTTTCTAAAAATGCCATTTTTGTGCCAATAATTGCATCTTTATCCAACTATCTGAAATCACGATACTTTATAATACCTCAACTTTAATCTTTTAAACTATATGTCTCTATACGTTCGTAATTCGGGTAATTGCTACCCAGGTATACAGTCCGGATGCTTAAAAATTGCGCACTTTTTTCAACAAAACATAGAGGTATGGTGTTATTCTAATCCAAAGAAAGGAGAAACTGCCGTGAGTGAGAAATTAATCACCGTTCTTACAGCAATCGCCCTGGTTGGATTTGGAACCTTGGCGCTTGCACATTGGAGTGGGGGTTACGCATATCAGGGATGGATGCACCAGGGCTAAGGCGGTCAGTATCCGGAATCCTGCTGGCAGTAATCCGATTTGAATCTGCTGCAATACTCCCTCCTCCTCCCAAATGGGGTGGTTCGATGAACCATCCCATTTATTTTTCCCATTTAATACGCTATATCCTATAATTATTCAGGAAATATTCTCTGCCCACTTGGCGAACTCTGCGGTGCATAAGATATTCGAGTCCAATAAAATTTGTTTTCATCATTATTGCCGGTTAGGTACAAGATATAATTTTGCGGAGGCATTACATGATACAACCGAAAAGTTTGCAGCAGCGACTGTCGCTCTTTTTGATTCTACCGGTTGCGCTTTTGCTGATCCTGATGGGAATTGCGGGATTTATTTATGCCCGCAATCTCCTGTTGACCCAGTGGAGGGAGGCGTCCGTCCTCAAATTACAGCGGGCGGCCCACCAGGTCGATATGCGCCTGGAGCGCGTAAAAGATTGGATTCGAGTTTTTAATCAGACTCCTGTCGGCCAGAATACCGCGGCAATTCACGAGTTAACAATCGAACAGCTTAAAAAGCAGCAAGGCGTCGACCAGGTTCAGCTAACATGGAAAAACAATGCGCTACCTTTTAGCACACCTGGCGCCAATCGAATGTCTTCAATGATGAGGGTTAGGGAAGAAGGACGGTCAATGATGATGCGAAGATTCCACAGTGCCCGCATTCAAGAAATCACACCGCCGCGCTACGACGATAAAATTAATCATGAAACCGTCTCTTTGGTTTCAGATTTGAACGACGAGAATGGACAATCTGTCGGCCGACTGGAGGTCGTACTGAATTTTAAGGTACTGATTAAAGATGTCCTTGAGTCCGGCTGGTGGCAGAGCAACGAAGCGTATTTGGTAAGTGACAACGGCAAAATTCTGACCATTGCAGAAAAAGAGAAAGGTGCGTCACTGGCGGACAGCAGCGATCCTCTGGAACGGGAAGCGCTGAAAGCAATGAAAACTAAATCTTATGGAACTATCCTCGGTGCCGGCCACCCTTCCGATGAAGTGGCCGGCTTTTATAAACTGCAGCAAGCGCCCTGGAGCCTGATAATGATAGCACCCGGCAAAGAAATTCTGGCACCTATTGTGCGTTTTCGATTGTATTACTTGGCCATCGGCGCCGGTTTTATTTTTTTTATTGTCGTTTTAATCCGGATTGTCACTGGCCGGTCGGTCGCTGCCATCAAAGAGGTCTCAAAGGCCGCGGAACGGGTTGCCGATGGTGACTATGGAAGGCTGCTTACCGTAAAAACTCAGGACGAGGTGGGTGAATTGATCCGCAGTTTTAATTCCATGGTGCAGCAGCTCAAAGAACGTATGGAAATGAAACAAGCCCTAAATCTTGCCATGGAGGTTCAGCAAAATCTGCTCCCCAAAAAAATGCCCGAGATAAAGGGCCTCGACATCGCCGCGCGCAGCATTTACTGCGATGAAACCGGCGGCGACCTGTACGATTTTCTGGAAGTTGATGGCTGCATGGCCGATCGCATCGGAATTGCGGTCGGTGATGTCAGCGGTCACGGCATTCCGGCCGCCCTGTTGATGGCGACGGTCAGAGCATTTATAAAGAGCAGGGTCAGTCAACCCGGCAGCCCGGCTGAAATTATCTCCGACGTGAATCGGTTGATTACGAATGATACCGGTGACAGCGGTCAATTTATGACACTCTTTTACGCCGCTATCGATGCCGGCAGGAAAGAACTGCAGTGGATAAGAGCCGGTCATGATCCTGCTGTTTATTACAACCCGGGCAAAGATTCTTTTGAAGAGCTAGGCGGCGAGGGAATGGCTCTCGGCGTCGACGCCGAATATATCTATCGGGACGGCGGAAGTATAGGTTTGTCCAAAGGGCAAATTTTCCTGATCGGAACCGACGGTCTGTGGGAGACGCATAACGAAGCCGGTGAAATGTTCGGCAAAACGCGCCTGGAAGCCATCATCCGCCAAAAGGCCTCGAACCCGGCCGATACAATTCTCAGATCGATCGCCCAGGCGGTGCAGGAATTCAGAGGCACGGCCAAACAGGAAGATGATATCACCCTGGCGGTGATCAAAATCGTCGATTAGAAAAAGGTTTTTTTTATCTTTCATCACATTTTTCTTTATCTCCATAAAATTCTTATCATGGTGATGCCCTGGGCGGGTAATTGATACCCAGGTATCCAGTCCAAGCGCCAAAAATTTGCGCACTTTTTCTTCAAATCGGGCTGGCGAAGTTTTGCTTTGGTCCAATATCAAACTTTTTCCTTCAATTTTCTTCATCATTTCAGCTTAATATGCGCATCGATTAAAAATCGAAAGAAATTATGGCACGCTGCTTGCTCTATTGGATGGGTAAAAAGCGCATCGATCACATGATTAAAATTCGAAAACTCAATCCCAACGCCGGCAGAGGATTTATGATGGGAGGGTACCACATGGGTTATGGTTACACTTCTCCCGAGGACTCCTGCTGGCGATAATATAAACCCGATGCTAATCTCCTTCTCAAAAGGGCGACCACCCAGGGTCGCCCCTTTACTTTCTAATTCAAATGACAAAAATAATATATCGATTGCGCCTCCTGGCTTTAATCATTGTCCCGGTACTCATGGGAACCTATATGGCAGACGGCTGGGCAGCGGACAAGAAAGCTTACGAAAACATCTATATTGACCAATTCGTCAAAATGATGGATCAAAAAGATTTCATTCTCATCAATGTGCACGTTCCTTACTACGGAGAAATTGCCCTGACGGATCTCCTGATACCATTCAATGCCATCGACCAGCACAAAGAAGACCTTCCGAAGGATAAGAGCGCCAGGATAGTCGTTTACTGCATGTCGGGGCCCATGGGTGATATCGCCGCTGAAAAATTGGCAAGTATGGGATACACCCGGGTAAGTAATTTTCAGGGGGGGATGATGGCCTGGACACAAACGGGCAGAAACCTGCAACATCGACAGAAGTAAAGATTGAAAAATAGTATATTTTACCGACCGGAATATGAGGACTAGTAAAAAAATCAAAACTCGGACCTGGTATGGAATGGACGGCACGGTAATCATTGGATCCGGCATTTTGCATAAATCAGGAGTAGGAAAGCTGATTATACCCCATCCTGCTGCGATCAACTGGCTGCTGCGCCAGGGTTTGCACGGAAATTCCGCCACCACCCTTAGAATTGACTCGGGAACCGGCTCTTTGATACAGCCTGCAGACTTTTGCGTTAACGTATAGAAAATTGAGAAAAAAATAAAATGGATACTAAGAATAAAGGCGTCATTGGGGTAATCATATCTTCGGCAAAAACAATTTTAGTATTTCTATCGGGCGGTATCCTCTTTCACCTGGTCGTAATGGTCATCGACTATTACCTGATAGTCAAACCATTTTCCTTTGACATCCGGGAGAATTTTAGCGGCAGTATTTTTTCCGAACCGATGTGGCCGATGATGGCGGTTTATGGCATTCTTTCACTAGGGTTGTATCTCTTATGGAATAAGGCCAAGAATGCGGTACTGGCGGTACGCGAAAAAGAATTGCAAAAAGAAAAGGCAGAAGCTGTTGTTAAATCCATGCAACGCCTAACGGGCATAATGGCTGAACATATTGCCTCGCAGAATTCAGACATCATGAGTTGGATCGAAGACAGAAAAAGATTGGGCCATCCGGTACCGACAAAAGTGAAAAACCCCAGCCAACAAATCGCTAAAGCAATTCATTCAATGTCTGAGTTAACATTTATAGTTCCATATACAGACAATCGCCCTAATAATATTTATGAATTAGAAAAAATTCTTTTCGACAAATTATCCAACCTAACCGATGTCACATCTCGCCCTCCCAAATTGTAAATGTAGTCTTTAAGATCTTCCCCCCACAAAGCTAATGGTCGGATTTGATTTTAACAGTAGCTAATAGATATTCGTTTTATCCGTTCGCAAAACCCTTATCTTCGCTTGGCCTTCTGGAAATGGATCGATCGATTCAGTTTATCGATTAAAACAGTTTCGGTAACCTCGCCCGCTTGGTTTACAATTTTGGCCAGATAATACCTTCCCTTGTTTTCCAGTTCTTTTATATTATATTTTTCTAAAATGGCAGGATCGACTTCCCGCTCGATGATAAACCGGGCGGTACCGGTGCTCATACCATCCAGGAAATCAAATCCGGGCTCCGTTTCAACAGATTTAATATTTCCTTCCCGGGGTTTGTCTTGCGGTTTTACTTTATTTTGAAGATTTTGCTCTGAGTTAGCTGGAGGTTTCCCTCGTTTTAAGTAATTCGAAATAGATTCGATAATATTCATCATACCTCCCGGTAGTTGAGGTAACCGATCGATTGTTGTGGATTCATCCATTTTCTAACGCAAAGGGTGTGCCAATTTAGATTATAACCGTTTAACCATCTGATATTATAAGATTGATTCATATTAATGCTGAAACTTGGTCTTTTTTTATCGTGGGAGTCCCGTTAAAGGTGGATCAAATCTTCACAGTCTTTGGTTTTACCCCCTATTGACCAACACTCAGGGCACTGCGAAATCCCACTTCTTCGAAAGCTTCCCAGGGCTGCCGTGGCACACCGGAGGGCATGAGAACATAACGCGACTCACCCGAGCCCTCTTTGGAATTTAAAGTCATGCCATCAAAGCTCCATTCATCAAAGCCTTTTGGTACAACTCGAATTTCATATTTGTTTGCCTTGTAAGAAGAGACGGGGGATAATTTATTGGTTTGGGTTTTTGCCACCGGCGCATTGTCTTTATTTTGATCCTGGCCCATCCTCTCGTGCATTTTTTCCATATCAATATTGTCAGCGACTCCAGACTCATTTTGCCCGGTGGTTTCTTCTGACGCCTGCCCATTGCTGAATACATAAAGCCATTCTATTAGGGCGGGCAGACGCCGGTTATAAAACCGGGCATAGGCAGAAGCCCCATAGGCCGTCACCCTCAGAGCAGGAAATGATGCATAGGCCGCATTTGTGAGTTTAAATTTTCCGTAGTGAAAAACAATGGGCTCATAGCCTTCCTTGACGTTTCCCAGCAGCAACCAGATCTTATCGTCACTTTGAACCACCATTTTTACGACGCGGATTCGAGAAAGGTTATTATTTAAGAATTCCACATACTGATGATTGGTCACCGGTGCTTCATCCATGTAGAACGGATCAACTTTTACTGCTCGTTTTTCTTCTGTGGTGGATTTTGCCGGAAGCGCAACTGTTCCGCCCGGGATCAGGCGCAGGGTCGTTCCGTCTTCCGTCAATAACGTGGGCTTGGAACCATCGGGCTTTGATGCAGCAGCAGCATTATTTTCACCAAGTTGAGGCTGTTGGACGTTCTCAACAGCTATCCGGGGTATATCTCCCGGGCTCAGCTGTTTTCCAGGCGTGCTCCTAAAAAAATGCCACCCAGTCATGGCGGCAACCGACAAAAGCGCCAGGCCAACCCCAGTCCAGATCCATCGGGATTCGTGGAGAAATGAGAGGCGCTTTTTTTTGAGAGTGATTTCGATCGCGGTTTCTTTATTTAAATCGGCAATGGCTTCTATTAGAGCGCTGTGCAATTTATCTACCGAATCGAGGCGATCTTCTTTTTTCTCTGCGGTAGCATCACGGATAGTTTGATCCAGCTTACGAAAAAAGGGGGTGTCCGGATTTGCCAGAGATGAAGTTTTAAACGGAAGGGACTTTTGATCGAATTTTCCGTCGATGGCCTCATACAAGATCTTGCCGAGCGAAAAAATATCGGCGCGATGGTCGGCTTTTCTGAAATCAAAGAAATGTTCCGGCGACATGTAGTAAGCGGTGCCTTTTGTTTCCATGGATTGGGTTACGGGTTTTAAGCGACCGGAGCGGGCCAATCCGAAGTCGGCGATTTTGGGGGTCTGGTCGTCCATTAAAACATTTTCAGGTTTCAGGTCACGGTGTACCATATCCAGAGCATGGATGGCCTTGACACCATTGAGAATCGGGAAATAGTAACTCTCCAGCCATTCTTTGAGCAAATCCGCTTCAGGATAAAAGCCTTCTTCCGACATGGTAAAGCGCAGGGTATTTCCCGGTATATAGTCCAAAACAATAAATTCCACCGGATAGACATTTCCATTTTTTTTGACCACCATGGAACCGCTGTCAAATACCTGCAAGACATTGGGATGTCGAATCCGGGCCATGGCCTGGGCCTCACGTCGAAATCGCTCTAATGCGATATCGATTTCTTCATCATCTTCAAGTGCAGATTTAAGCCATTCCTGGGAAACCACTTTAATGGCTACATCCCGCTGAAGATTCAACTGATGAGCCCGGTAAACTTCTCCAAAAGCTCCTTTGCCGATAAATTCCAGGATCACCCATTTGTCCTGGATGATGTTACCGGGGGAAAATATTTTGCCTTGACCGGCGCTCATATTTAAAAAAGACCTCTCATAAAACGAATTTACTTTGAAAAATTATGTCAAAAGCCGCAGTCGCTTTTAATTTTTTTGCGGATAAGCATTGCAACCAGTCCAGCAAAATACATGCCGTAGATTTTGGCTATCCCAACATCTTGTAATCAATAGAAAAAATGAAAAGAACACTTTGGTAATTCAATCCAGTGTATATATTTTATCCATTTAATTCAAATTGTTCCTTCTTAGGTGCGAAATTTTTTGCCAGGCGAGCGCATGCTCAGGGAAGCAATACGGGCATTCAACGATGAATCACATGCAAAAATTTCTATATTATAATTAAATTCGGATAGTTAAAATCTTCATTGCAAACTTAAACATCTTTGGCACGTACATTGCTCATATTAATGGGAAAAGAGCTCAAAAGGAGTAAAAATAATGCCAACCGACCCAGTTTGTGGCATGCAAATCGATGAGAAATCAGCGGCAGCCCAAAGCAAATACAACGATAAATCCTATTTTTTTTGTGACCCGCACTGCCAGCAGCAGTTTGAACAATCTCCGGAAGCATTCATCAACCAGACTGGCGCATCTGATGGGCACCATCATGACAAGGAGGATCTGGAAAAAATCATTAAGGATACCGGATATGAGGTCATCAAATTATCGACGGAGAAGACCGCAGAATTCAAAGTCATCGGAATGGCATCCGACCATTGTGCCGGTGTGGTCAAGAAAGCCGTAGAGAAGCTCGAGGGAGTAAAAGATGTGGAGACCAACTTCCCAAATTCCTACGCCCGGGTTTCCTATGATGAAAGCATGCTCAGCACCCGTCAAATTATCAGAGCCATCACGTCTGCGGGTTACAAACCGCAGCTGATTGAGGCGGGAGAGGAAGCCGCAGATGTTGAGAAAGAGGCCCGTGAAGAAGAAATCAGAACGTTGAAGAAAAAGATTTTCTGGGCGGTTATATTTGCATTTCCCATTTTATACGTGGCTATGAGCGATTTAATCAGTATGAGTCTATTGCCGGGCTTTTTGAATCCGGAGCATTTTCCGGTCAGATTTGCCCTGTTTCAGGTGGTATTTTCCATTCCCGTGATTATCGCCGGCTGGGACTTTTACCGCGCCGGTTTCCCCAATCTATTCAAGGGTTCACCGAATATGGACTCGCTCATCGGCATGGGGACCTCGGCTGCCTATCTCTACAGTGCCTTTGCTGCCGGTATGGTGTTTTTGGGTAAGGACCCGGAGGGAAAATTTGTAAAGAGTCTTTACTTTGAGACGGCAGCGGTCATCATCGCTCTGATTTTGCTTGGCAAGTTTTTTGAGGCCGTATCCAAAGGCAAGACCTCAGAGGCCATCAAGAAGTTGATGGGTTTGGCGCCCAAGACCGCTATTATTGAAGCGGACGGGGTTGAAGAAACGGTTCCGATATCCGAAGTGCAGGTCGGCGATGTGGTGATCGTTAAGCCCGGCGAGAAAATACCCGTCGATGGCGAAGTCCTCGATGGAAGAACTTCCGTCGATGAATCCATGTTAACGGGGGAGAGCATGCCCGTGGAAAAAAACCCGGGTGCCCGGGTTGCCGGTGCAACCCTGAATAAAACGGGTTCCATTAAATTTCGTGCAGAAAAAGTGGGCAAGGATACCGCTCTGGCACAGATAATCAAGTTGGTTGAAGAGGCTCAGGGGTCGAAGGCGCCGATTGCCCGTTTGGCAGACATCGTTGCCGGCTACTTTACCTGGGGCGTAATCGGAATTGCCATACTGACTGCAATTATTTGGACTCTGGCAGGGTCTGTTTTCGGAGTTACCCTTGTTGGTGGAACCTTTATCTTCACGCTGACGGTGGTCATCAGCGTTCTGATTATCGCCTGTCCCTGCGCGCTGGGGTTGGCAACGCCTACTTCGATAATGGTGGGAACCGGCAAGGGGGCCGAACTTGGAATTCTCATCAAAGATGCCGTGGCCCTCGAGAATTTTCGCAAAATCGATTTTGTCATTTTTGATAAAACCGGCACACTTACGGAAGGCAAGCCGCGGGTAACCGATATTGTTGCCTTTAACAACCATCGCGAAGATGAGGTTCTCAAGATTGCCGCCAGCGGTGAGAAGAAATCCGAACATCCCCTGGCCGAAGCCATTGTCCAGGCCGGCGAAGAGAGAAACCTGGAGGTATTGGAGATTGCTGATTTTACCGCGATTCCCGGCCATGGCATCGAATTAAGCCTTGGTCAGTCAAAAATATTTCTGGGCAACCGCAAGCTGATGGAGGACCAGAAGATTGATCTGGAAGCAGCCCGGGATGAAGATGTCCGGCTGGCCAATGAAGGCAAAACGCCCATGTTCATCGGAAAAAATAAAACCTTGATGGGGATTATCGCCGTGGCTGATGTCTTAAAAGAAAACAGTGGAAAAGCAATTAAGGAGCTTCACCACCTGGGAATAAAGGTGGCGATGCTCACCGGCGATAACAAAAGAACCGCCGAGGCGATTGCCCGCACCGTAGGCATTGACAGGGTCTTGGCTGAAGTTTTGCCGCAGGACAAGGCAAACGAGGTGAAAAAGCTCCAGAGTGAAGGACATACTGTAGCGATGGTGGGAGACGGGATTAATGATGCCCCGGCCCTGACACAATCAGATGTGGGGGTGGCTATCGGCGCGGGTACGGATGTGGCGATGGAGTCTGCCAAGATTGTCCTGATGAAGAGTGATATTCTTGATGTGGTCAAAGCCTATAAATTAAGCAGTTCGACCGTAAGGAACATCAAACAGAATCTATTCTGGGCTTTTGCCTACAACTCCACGGGTATTCCCATCGCCGCCGGCCTGCTCTATCCATTTTTCGGTTTTCTCCTCAGTCCGGTAATTGCTGCCGCGGCGATGGCGCTATCTTCCATTTCTGTAGTTTCCAATGCCCTAAGATTAAAGCGAGCCCGTCTTTAAAAATTGATAGGAATCAGCCATGTTAGTTTTTCATCGGTTTCGGGACATACTTTCGGAAAGAAAAACCAGTGCCCGTGGTCGAAATTTTCTTCCCTTGGGCGAACAGATCGATGGCTGGGAGAAGGCCAACGAAAAAATGGCCTGGGGTATTAAGGATATAGAATTCGCAAAATTGGCCCCGGCCCCAGCGCCGATATTAACGGACGCTGACCGTGATTGGGGATTTAAAGGGATCGCCCTTTTCTATGGTTTCGGAGATGATGGGCTGGGAAATGCGGATTCGGTTCTGTCAGGTAAGCTGGCCTGGGAATATGCCATCAAATCCGGAAAAAATAAGACCTGGCAGTGTGGCTATATTGATTTTTGCAAACCCAAAAATATTCGCCTGCGTCCAGGAGCACCGGCCCGGCCAAAAGGTTTTTATTATGCCAAAATCCATTTCGGCCACAAATATCAGGCGATGACCGTATCCCAGGTGCGCCGGCAACTTAAAGCCGATACCGGCTGCGGACCGGAGGGACTGCAGTTTCTGTCTATTACCCATTTCCATCTCGCCGAGCTGATGAATGCGCACCAAATCCCTTTTATGTCACTGGCCGATTATGAGGTGGCTCCCCGTGGTGTCGATGATTTTTTTGATGCCCCCCAGATTTTTTGCTGTGATAACAGATTGGGTTTGGGAATCGGGAATGTGGAACGCAATTATCCGTTGTTTGGTATCCCGACACTCGGTTTTTGTCCCTGACCGAATGTCAGCAAGAGATTTCCAACCTTGTAGAATTCCGAAATTAAAGAGACCGGATGGCATATCCAGACAGAGAAAAAACTCTCTTCGGATATTGATATTGTCTGGTTGATAGAAGCCAAACCTTAGTGTATGAAGAGTCAAGATCAGATTCACTGAGAAGATTTGGGAATTTCGACTTGAGGCCGAAAAAAAATAAAATACCGGTTGAACTGCTTACCTGGTTTCGAAACTTATATTCAAAAGGCCAGACGAAAACCGAGGGTGATTTAATCCTGCCCTTTCAGGAACAGATCAACGCCTGGCGCAAGGCCAGCCGCAAAATGGATTGGGCTATAACGGATGATGAATTTGATACGCTGGAAGCACCACCCTTGCCAGGTGATGAAGATCGCATCCAGGGGTTTACAGGCGCTGTTTTATTCTACGGGTTTGGCGAGGACGATGCGGGCAACTCGGACGCTGTCCTTTCGGGACAGTTGGCCTGGGAATACGCCTGCAAGCTCAACAACCGCAAAACCTGGCAGTGCGAGTACGTGGATTTTAAAAAACCGCAAGATATCCGGTTGCGTCCCGGGGCTCCCGGCCGCCCCCGGGGCTTTTATTGGGCCAAGCTGCATCCCGGTGAAAGGCATATCAATATGACCGTTTCCCAGCTGCGCAAAAAATTGGAAACCAGCACCGGCTGCGGGCCCGAAGGGTTTCAGCTTTTGGCCGTCACCCACACCCATTTTGCTGATTTGATGACGGAAAGAAAATTGCCCTTTATGGCCCTGGCGGATTATGATGTGGCGCCCTACGGCTTCAACGATTTTTACGACGCGCCGCAGTTATTTTGCAGCAATCATATCCTGGGCCTCGGCATCGGCAATGTCGACCGCAATTATCCGCTGTTTGGAATTCCTACGCTGCGATTTTATGATTGACACCTGGTTTTATTTTTCATATACTACTTAGTGGTATGAATCGGAATCTAAAAATACTCAATGTATTCTCGCGAAAAGCACTCTTTATCGCATTTATACTGCTAATTGGCTTCAGTTTTTCAGCCGTGGGTGCTCCGGCCAAAGGTTGCCCGGGTGGTTTCGGTTGTTTAAATTGTGAGGCAGCGGCGCATCCCCACATGCCGGGGATGGATGCGGAGATGGTGAACCATGGTTGCCAGTCCGCTGAACAAAACAGGTCATGCGGCTTTGAAGCCGGCTCCAGGTCGGATCAATTTGACAAAATGGCGACGGTTGCCCAATCCGGCACCCACCCCTATCCCGGCATTTTCTCAGCCGCAACCGATGAATTTGACCAGGCTCACCTGCTCAAGGGTTTCGTTGCTCAATTTCAATATCCTGACCGAGGTCAATTAACCCCAATTTATTTACTCACCCTTTCCCTGCTCTGTTGAATCCTCCCAACTCATTTCTTTTAAGATTATCCTCTATTCTTTAGGATAGGACCATCTGGTTATTTTCTATGCACTTTGAGCGAAGGTGTGGTTACTTTATACCCACCTTTGGGTCCGATGTGAGGATATCCCGGCTGTAAACATAAAGGCTTAATTCGGTGGCATCAATAAAAGCATACTAAATCAGTATATTATAATTTGATCTTAATTAATGGCGGCATCTGGCATGGGACTTGCGATAAGGATGAACGCCAGGCCGATCTTTAAATAACAATGGATCCGGCCGGCCGGTTTGCCCGCTTTTAAAAAATTGGATGGAGACTTCATCACATAAACAACAAGGAGGCGTAATTATGAGAAAGCTAAGTAAAGCATTGGTAATGGGAATCGCGATTTTATCGATTGCAGCAATGACCCAAATGGTCGGCACGGACATCGCTGCGGCCTGTGGCTGGGGACAATCCGGAGGCAGTGGTTATGTACCCCAGCGGCGGGATTCAGACGGGTTTCTGGCACAAAAATCGGCTGTTTCCGAAGAGCAGGCCCGGGACATCGTCAGCGGTTATGTAAAAAAATTAAATCCAGACCTTGAAATCGGCAAGGTTACGGATAATGGCGGTTTCTATGAAGTGGAAGTTGTAAATGCCGGCAATGAAATCGTCCAGCTCCTGGGAGTGGATAAACAGTCCGGCCGGTTGATATTGTTAAATTAACCTGCATCAGGAGCTAATTATGGAAAGCACCAACAAAAAGCTGGATCTTTTTTTCCTGGTGGTGATTGTTCTGGTCTTAGCGGGTCTGCCTTTGGGCATATCGTTTTACGACCGCTATGCTTCAGCGGCAAAAATTACGCCGGACGCCAGACAATTTACGCTAACCGGGAATGCGGAAAGGGGGTGGCTGATAGGTGAAATTCCGGCCTACGAAGTCCTCTCTTTCTGGCGGCAGAAAGGACAACCGGTCAAAAAGCCGGTGATTGAGGTATCCCTGGGCGATGTGGTCGTTTTTAAGTTAACCAGCAGTGATGTCGTTCATGGATTCAGCTTAAAGGATTTCGGCGTGTATTTAAAGGACGGCATTCAGCCTGGTAAGGCGACCTATGTATCGTTTAAAGCCGACAAGGTGGGAACCTTCACTTTTTCATGCAACGCGATTTGCGGTGATATGCATGCGAACATGCAGGGCACCCTGGTGGTCAAGGCCTAGGCGCCTGGTGCCGCTTTGTCGGCAACAGGAGGTCGATGTCGATAGAGATTTGTTATTTCTGAACGCCGCAGATGCGCGAGATCCGCACCGCGGGGGTTAAAAACAAAATTGCGCTCCGCGACAGGAAACAGTAATGCTAAAATTTAATCTAAAATTCGTTTTACCAGTTGCGGCCATCTTGTCAGGACTCATGATGGCCGGATATTTCATCCCGGCCGGCAGCGCCCAAACCCCGGAGGATAATCGCCCGCGTGGTATCCTCCGGGGTCGGGTCCTATCCCAATATGGCCCCGTGGAAAAGGCGAGGGTGCGAATTGCCGGTGAAAATAATTTTACCCTTACCGACCGCCAGGGCGGCTATGAGTTCCAATCTGCCTATACCCCGGGATCGCAGCCGATTGTAACCGCCGGGAAAGAAGGCTGGTTCAATAACGGACAGCCTGCCAATTTTTTGGGCCGCACAAAGGATATCTTCTTAAATCCGATCTATCTCGATGACCGCCACAACTATCGCTTTATTTCGCCGGTCACCTGTTCTCAGTGCCATACGACGCTTACCCGCTACTGGGACCAGTCCAAAATGGCGCACACCACGTCCAACCCGAAAGTGCTGGACATGTATTACGGAACGGATGCGTTTCGGCGGCAGGGTTCCGGGCCGGGGTATCGACTGGATAACCCGCAAAGTGAAGGCAACTGCACCGCCTGCCACGCGCCATCGGTCGCCAGGTCCATTCCCAGGTCTCAGGATTTAAAGAAGGTGCTTCGCTCGCCAAGCACGGAATGGGACGGCATCAGCTGTGATTATTGCCATAAGGTACGAAAAATCATCAAGGACGAAAACAGCCCCAGCGGTACGGCAGCGATTCTTGAAAGACAATCTGCTTCCCAGGGGAATTCAATTCTGGTCTTCGGTCCATACGATGATGTGACCGCACCGCCGATGGCCGCCACGTACAACCCGCTGCTGGACCAGGGAAGCTTTTGTTCCATTTGCCACAATCATTACCAAAAATTGGCTAGGGGAAAATCCTGGAACAGCGAAAGCGTATATTCCGTTTCGGAATTGAAAGCCTTCGGGCTCGACGATAATACGACCCTGCCCATCCAGACCACTTATCGGGAATGGAAGCAGTGGCAGGATCAACTGCCGGCGGATGATGCCAACAAAGGTAAAAAATGCCAGGACTGCCATATGAGCTGGCGCAAAGAGATGCTGCCCTATGACAACTATGTCGTCGACGGCAACGCCCGCAACATGTGGGGCACCCACCGATCTCCCAAAGACATCCACCCCCACCATTTTGACGGCGGAACCCAGACGCAGTTAAAAACAGCTCTGGCTTTGGAGGTTTCCGGAGAAACGGCGGATAAAATCCTGACGGTTCATGTCTATATCACCAACACCAACGGAGGGCACTGGGTTCCCACCGGCGAAACCATGCGCAGTATAATGCTGCTGCTCAACGTCAAGGATTCCAGCGGCAAGCCCTTGGAAATGATTAAGGGCAACCGTCTCCCCGATTGGGCCGGTAAGGGAGAAATGGAGAAAGGTAATTATGCCGGCCTACCCGGTGCTGTTTTTGCACGGATACTGGGTGATGATGACGGCAACCTGAATGTCCCATTCTGGAAAGCCACCCGGGTAGTTTCCGATACCCGCATCCGGCCCAAAAAGTCGCTGGAGCTCAAATTTGAATTTGCCATTGAGGATCCCGCAGATGAACCGACGGCCGAAGCCAGTCTCATCTATCGGCCGGTTATCAAGCCGTTGGCCACAATTAAAAACTGGGATGCCAGGGATATATTAATCACCAGCAAAGTCTGGTAGTTTTATTAGGAGGAAAATGAGTTGAGAAGGTTAATAACTGCTATGCTCTTATTTGTCGTGCCGGCCTTGGTGGCCTTTCCGGCAATCGTATTTGCCGGTAAAATCAAAGGAACGGTTACCGTCAAAGGGTTGCGCACCCCGGCCGATATCGTTGTCTATCTAACCAATGCGCCGGCCACGGATGTTGACCTTTCAAAGGCCAAATTTGTCATGGATCAGCAAAACCTGGCATTCATTCCCCATGTGTTGCCGATCCCGGTGGGATCAACCGTTTTGTTCCCCAATAACGACAAGGTCGATCACAATGTTTTTTCCATGTCCCGGACCAAAGAGTTTAACCTGGGCAGTTACAAGCCGGGGGAGAGCCAACCGGTGGTGTTTGACAAGCCGGGCATTGTGGAAGTGCGCTGTGACGTGCATGCTGAAATGGCTGCTTATATTCTGGTCATGAAAAACCCTTATTTTGGGATTACCGACGAAAAAGGCAATTTTGAAATCCCCGATTCAGGCTATCTGCACCAGGTGGGTCTGGACGGTATCGCCGATCTTCCTCCCGGGGAGTATTCTCTCAAAACCCGGCATGAAAAACTCGAAACCCAAAAGGCCTCCATCATTGTCCCTGATACCGGGGATACGGTCGTGCAACTCGACCTCAAAAGGGGTGTGCCGGGTGTTTTGTACAAATGATGCCTGATGATCTATTCTAATAAGCTTGTTTTGATCCAAAGCGGGCTGCCTTTTTTAAATAATTTTGCTTTATAGCCTGGCGTGAATTCATGCAGACGAGAGCATCATAATGAAAAAGCTTTTTGCTGACAGGCCCAGGATTCATGTAATTGTTGTCCTGGTATGTTCAGGGCTTGCGGCCCTTACCTTTTTTAATACCGACCTGTCGGCAAAGACCGACAGGCGCGGAATGGACCGGTTGTTCAGTATCGTAGGCGTGATCAAGGTCCCGCCGGCTGAAGATCCGGTTAGAATCAACCTTAAGGATATGAACGGCAAAAATATCAGCCTTTCTGATTTTAAAGGCAAAATCGTATTTCTCAATTTTTGGACCACCTGGTGTCCCACCTGCCGAATTGAAATGCCGTCCATGGAAAAATTGCATCAAAAACTTAAAAATAAAGATTTTGCAATGGTGACCATAAACCTGCAGGAGTCGGCGTCACAGGTAAAATCGTTTTTCGAAGAGTTTAAGCTGACATTCACAGCCCTGCTGGATCCAACCGGCGAGATCGGCGCCTTGTTCGGAATACGGGCGATTCCCACTACCTATATCCTTGACAAAACCGGCAAAATCATCGGCATGGTGAATGGGCCACGGGAGTGGGATTCCAAAGCGTCAATCACCCTGTTTGAAAATTTAATTGACAATGATGCCGTTGCTGCCTCAACAGAGGAAAGCAACTGATCGGTAAAATGAACAGAAAAAAAGCCTGGTATTTAATATTGTTGAGCCTTGCCCTGGCAGTGGTCATCCCCCTGTCGGTTCAATTTTTTCCCGCCAAAGCAACCACTCACACGATTTTTCTGGAAGCTAAAAAATACGGGTATTCTCCATCGCGGATTCTTGTCAATAAAGGGGATACCATAATTTTAAAGCCTTCTTCCCTTGACGCCACCCACGGCTTTCTGCTGGACGGATACCCGCTGGAATTTATCATGCGCAAGGGAGCCACTTTTCTCAAATATACCTGGAAAGATGATGATGGTGGCCTGCAAAGTGACTGGGACCGGGTTCCCGAAGTTGAATTTGTGGCGGCTAAAGCGGGTAAATTTACTTTCAGGTGCACCCAAACCTGCGGCAATCTGCATCCTTTCATGACCGGGGAATTGATAGTAAAACCCAACAGCCCCTACTATCTGTTTATTTCCCTTTCCATCTGGCTGGTGTTCAGTCTGCTGGTCTATATCCGCACCGATGCCGGCACCGCTTTTTCAGGCTTTAAACGCATAAATCTCTTCGAAACCTGGCCCTGGCTCAAAAAAATCGTAAAACTGCGCAGCTTTCAATTTTTAGTGATCCTGCCCAACTTCATTGTATTTTACCTTTTTATTCTAAGCAGCCTCGGGGGAAGCCCGGTGGGCAATCGCAATATCGCGATTATCTTTGTCTGGATTCTATGGTGGTTTGTCTTAAAAGCAATCATCGTGCCCCTGGGCGGCAGGCTGTGGTGTATGATATGCCCTCTGCCGGCGCCCGCAGAGTGGCTGAGCAGAAGAACCTTGACCGGTGTCCGTTACATTCAAAAGCCATTTAAAAAATTGCATCACCGCTTTACCGGCCTGCAAAAGGACTGGCCCAAGGTAATGGATAATATCTGGCTGCAAAATATTCTTTTTCTGTCCCTGATTTCCTTTGGTATGATTTTAATCACCCGTCCGGTGGCCACGGCCTTTATGTTTCTGGCGATTCTCCTGATGAGCCTGATCCTTGCCCTGGTTTATCGACGTCGGGTTTTTTGCCAGTACCTGTGCCCGGTGGGCGGATTTCTGGGAACCTATTCCATGGCCTCGGTGACGGAGCTGCGGGCTGTCGATCGGGATATTTGCAAAAAGCACAAAGAAAAGTCATGTTTCAGCGGAGGGCCTGACGGATGGGCCTGCCCCTGGAAGCAATATATCGGGACCATGAACCGCAACAACTACTGCGGGATGTGCACCGAGTGCATCAAGAGCTGCCCCAAGGATAACATCGGGCTGTTTCTGCGGCCATTGGGATCAGACCGGATGCCCCGGGGCTATGATGAAATGTTTAATATTATCATCATGCTCGTGGTCGCCATCGTTTTCAGCATAACCATGGGCGGCCCCTGGGGTGTCATTAAGGATGCGGCCAACGTCACCGAAAGCAGAGAACTGATTCCATTTTTAATTTACATCACTACCATCTGGGGACTGGCTCTTGTTGTGTTTCCGGGCCTGTTTGCGCTGGTAGCGCTGGCGTCAAAGCGTCTGGCCGGTGGCCCGGTTAGATTCCGGCCCCTGATTCTTGGCCTCTCGTATATGCTGGTTCCCATCGGCATTTTTGCCTGGATCGCTTTCAGCCTGCCCATGCTGATGGTGAATTATAACTACATTCTGGTTGTACTGTCGGATCCGCTGGGGCTGGGATGGAATCTTTTGGGAACTGCAAATTTTGCCTTCAAACCATTTGCTCCGGAGTGGATACCGCCCATTCAGGGCATCATAATGCTGGCCGGCTTATACTTCAGTCTGAGTCGCGGGTATCTGGGTCTAAAAAATCTTCTCCCGAAATCTATTTCGCACTTTAAGGCTTTACTGCCCCCGTCTATTTTTATCCTTATCGTGGTAAATATATTCTTGAAGATCTATATGGGATAGATTCACTCATTCAGTATATATTCCATTTCTGAAATGGCAGGGCGATGTCCAATATAAAAATTAAATGGCTCATAACAGGAGCCGCATTCGGATATTTTGTTTTTCACCCTTTAGTTCATATCATATCCGTGGCTCATTTCTTTGGTGAACAGGGCGTTGCGACCGATTTTCCCTCTGATATCCTGAGAGCCTTTTCAATTTCAATGTTACCCTGGGGTATCGCTTTTATGATTTTAAATGCGCTTATCGGTTATTCGTGGGGAAAAATAAAGCTGGCAGATGAGGAAAAATCAAAGGTCATAGAGAAACTTCAAAAAGCCTTGGAAAGGGTAAAAACGCTTAGCGGAATGCTCCCCATCTGCGCCTCCTGTAAAAAAATTCGAGACGACCGGGGTTACTGGAATAAGATTGAAGCTTATATCGAGAAGCATTCGGAGGCCGAATTCAGCCACGGCATCTGTCCGGAATGTGCCAGAAAACTGTATCCCGAATACTTCTCTGAGATAACGCCTTCTGCTGAATAGATAAGGATTGAAATCATTTTTACTATGAGCTGTGAGCTCTAATCTATGAGCTTTTAATTGCGGGGTCTTCGGACGGGATCTGGGGTTTTATAGTGGTTGTCAAAAAAACGTTCCGTAATTCAAACGCTTTTTTTCTACAACCACTTATACCAGCCGGAATGTTTTTATGAAAAGCGGTATAAAACCACTTTTCAAGTAAGAAATCAGGAAAGCAACAGTTTAAAGGCGATCAGAACCAAAATCAGGCCGCCAAAGATTTCCATGCGGTGGGCAAATCTTTGTGACAGCCGGTTGCCGATTTTCATGGCCGACCAGGTCATGGCAGCGGCGACAATGCCGATCCAGACCGCCACCACAAACAGGTTTTGATTTAAGACACCCAGGCTGAATCCCACCCCCAGCGCATCGATGCTGGTGGCCACCGACAGCATCACCAGGCTGAATCCTTTGGTCGGATCGGCGCACTCTTCTTTTTCCTCGGCAGGCTTTAATCCTTCGTGCACCATCCGGATCCCAATGTAGATGAGCAGGCCAAAAGCGATCCAGGGCCCCCAGGCTTTGGTCCAGGCCAGAATATATTTGCCCAGCAGCCAACCGACAAGGGGCATCATAAACTGGAACAACCCGAAGTGAAAAGCCAGGCGAAAGATCTGCCTGGGTGCACAGTATTGACAGCCAACCCCCAGACCCACGGCAAATGCATCACAGCCAAGGGCTACGGCAATTAGAGCAATTTCATAATAATTTAAACTCAATCCAATTTTCCGGTTCGGGTGGTTGTCGGTTGCAGGTGCAATGCAGGCGTGCGGCCGGATATGGCTCCGACCGCAGCAAAAATTTAGTTAAAGTTAAACATTCGTTTATGGTTGGCAAGTCATAGAAGTGGATGGGCATAGATAGATTTTCGGACCTATAACCAATAAAAAGGCAGTCATAGGATTGTCGATTTTGATACCAGGAAACCCATCGAATTTGACTCAAGCGTCCGAGGTCGAACTTCCGATCAGATAATTGCGCATCATTCCCATATCTTCATGTTCCAGGTTGTGGCAGTGATACAGGAAAAGTCCCGGATAGTCTCCGAACCGCACAAGGACCCGGACACGTTCACCGGGCATCAGCAATACGGTGTCCTTCCAGCCTTCATCCACATAGCCTTCATGCATGACACCCCATCTCTGCAAAACCTGAAACTGCATTCCGTGCAGGTGGATGGGGTGGGGCATATCCATCCCGCCCATCATGCCCATGCCGCCGCCTTCATTGATAAATTCCCATACTTCGAGGGTGTTCATGGCGACCCTTTCGTCAGGTGCCACCTGTTCCATCTGGAAGGTCCGGCCGTTGATGGTCCAGGCCATATGGCGCATGACCAGGTGAAATCGTTTCGGATCTTCCCGGTTCACGGCGTCCGCCGGATCATAACGTTTAATGGTGGAAAGCTGTTGCGGCAGGGTTAAATTTGATTCTTCCCGGCGATTGACCTTGACCTTGAAAACAGGGAATTCCGCGCCGTTGGGAAGAACGGAGCCACCACCACCGCCCATCATGCCGCCGCCCATGCGGCCGCCTCCTATCATCCCGCCATCGAAGGGCAGGCTCACAAGTGCCGTCTCCGAACCAACCGGATAGCGGCTGAAGTCGGCCCAGAGCTCCAGTCTTTCGCCCGGGCCTAGCATGACATAACGGCGCTGAACCGGTTTTTCCAGCAAACCCCCGTCGGTTCCGATAACCGTCAGCGGTCCACCGTCATCCCAGGCCAGTCTGTAAATCCGGGAGTTGGAGCCGTTGAGAAAGCGCAGCCGGTAGGCCCGGGTGGCCACCGGCAGGATAAAGTCCGGATGTCCGTTGACCAGAATCCAGTCGCCTAAAAATCCGTTCATCTGCTCCATGCGGTGGCCGGACAGGTAAACCAATTGATTGTTCCTGTCAAAGGCGCGATCCTGCAAAACCAGCGGAATGTCATATTCACCGGAGGGCAATCCGGCAGCCGCTTCTTCGTCATCAGAAACCAGAAAAAGGCCGGCCAGACCGCCGTATACCTGGGGACCTGTCAGACCGTGGGGATGGGGGTGGTACCAGTAGGTCCCGGCCCGGTTGCGGACCTTGAATTCATAAACATAGGTTTTACCTCCGGGTATAACCAGGCGGGGATGCCCGTCCATATCGGCCGGCACGTGCAAACCATGCCAGTGGACGATGGTCCTGTCGGCAATCTCATTGGTAAAGCGAATGCGAACCTTCTGCCCGGTGCGCGCCCGGATGGTGGGTCCCAGATAGCTTCTTTCAAGATTGACCAGGCTTGCCGGGTCCCCTTTGAGCATCCGTCCCTGGAAACGCCACACATCGGTGGGCTCTCCCGGCAGTATCGGGACCCCGTCAGCAGCTGCTTTCAGGGCAATATCCAGATCCGGTGTAAATCCACTGCTCCCTTGCTCGGCGGCATCGGCCCCCCCGGCGCTTAACAAGGATGTCATGCTG
>Ga0210098_1000112_pt1 | contig 29600 bp, 24 predicted proteins | sample Joice_ThreeSqA_D_FD_184870 | JGI IMG/M metagenome (GOLD analysis project Ga0210098, IMG submission 184870) | Wetland microbial communities from San Francisco Bay, California, USA, that impact long-term carbon sequestration - Joice_ThreeSqA_D1... | ecosystem: Environmental > Aquatic > Marine >...
TGATGAAGGATACGCCCCGCCTCACACATACCGGATGCGGCCACGACGATATGGGGTGTTTGATCCCGGTTAAGCGCCATCGATTCTTCAACCGAACCAACAAAGTTAACCGCATTAAATTGAAACGGATTTATACCTCGCTGGAGAAATGTTTCATGGGTCTCCTGGTCATAGGCCTCGGGATGTTCAACAAATACCCGTGTAATATTGGTGGCCAGGGGGCTGTCAACGTAGACCGGGAAGCGGGGGACATCATTTTCCAGGTATAGCTCGTGCAGAATGTAAAGGAGTTCCTGGGTTCGACCGAAAGCAAAGGCCGGAATCATAATCGTCCCGCCGCGATCATAGGTTTCCACCAACACCTGCTTGAGTTTGGGCTTTAAATCCACCACCGGCTCATGCTGCCGGTCGCCATAGGTGCTTTCCATGATCAGCAAATCAAGCTCCCGGTCCTGTTCGTCAAATGCCAGGGTCGGGTCTTTTATGATCGGTTTACCGAACCTGCCGATATCACCCGTAAACCCCAATTTATAGTTACGTCCCTTATCACGCGCCCGGATGATGCTGAACGCCGAACCGAGGATGTGGCCGGCATCGTAAAACGTGCAGGACATCTCCTTTCCGATGGTTACCGGATCATGGTATGGATAGCCGTCAAGGCGGGACAGGGCCTCCTGGGCATCCTCCACAGTATATAGGGGCCTGACCGCTTCCAGATGAAAACGATCGATCAGTTCATTAATTCGATCGACATCAAGTTTGTGCATATTTTTCTTCAAAGACGCCAGGTGCTTTTTGCCCTCTTTAGTGGTTCCGCCCATTTCCCGGAGAGCAGAGCGAACCAGTTTATAGTTCAGGTATTCGGCATCCGACTCCTGGATATGGGCCGAATCGGAAAGGAGATATTCACAGGCGGCAGCGGTAGCCCTGGTGGTTATAATCCGGCCGGCAAAATCTTTTCTGGTCAATAATGGAAGGCGGCCGGAGTGATCAATATGCGCGTGGGAAAGCACAACATTGGTTAATATCCGGGGATCAAACGGCATTACCGTGTTCTTTTCCTTTGTTTCCCTGCGGCGCCCCTGGAACATACCGCAATCAAGCAGAATGCGATCCTGTTCAGTGGTGATTAGATGCATGGAACCGGTTACTTCCCGAACTGCACCATAAAATGATACATGCATGTTTATAGTCTCCTCTGCCGGTTGATAGATACTCGATGCTGGATGCTCGATGCTCGTTACTCAATGCTGATCACTGTTGCGGGATGCTCAAAGGCATCGGGATTGGGGGGGGAAAAATTGCTCTCAAACCACCGAACCGGCTTATTTTCCATATTTTCAAGACCTTCTTCTTCTAAACAGGCAATCGCAAGCTGCAGCGTATGATAGTCCAGTTCGATCCCATTCCACCCCAGATAGTGCAACTGCCGGTTGATCTGCGAGAGGTTCATTTCGGGATCATTGCTGCAGGAATTGACCAGGCTGCGAATAAATCCCGGCATGAAATTGAAATCAACACCGTTTTTTTCCAGCCGCTGGAACAAAATTTCTTTAATTTGCTTCATGGTTTGCCTATTTCTAAAGGTTCGAAAGGTTCAAACTGTGGTTGAAAACAATATGAGAAGAAAGGGCGGTTTGATGATATAAATATTTATAAATTAATGGATATTGTATGTCAAGGGGAAAAAGTATACAATATGTAGTATTATTTTGGGAATAAAGTCGAAGGAGACAAAAAAGCGGGCCTGCCACCCCGCAGATGGGGATTACAAAAACAAAGGAGGAGCAAAAACTGATCTTGGGCGCAAAAGTGGGGAAGGGATCTTAAACCATGTATCCGAATCCAACAGCCCGGCGCTAGTTATTCTTTTGAAACATAAAAGCAAAAGACGCCACCAGGACGATTCCCAGTCCAAATATAAAATAGATAACGGAAATAAGTTGAAAATTTTCAAAACCCAGCTCCATCAGGTTTTCCCGATTGGATATATAGGCCCAGTGCAACGTAAAAAGGTAGTTGATTAGCAACGCCAGCTTTAATTTGCCAAATAGCAGCGCTAACGTGCTCATAAGCATAAGCAAGATGATTTGAACCATTGGGATAGAAAGATTTGCATTTAACAAAAAGTCTAACATAGTTGCCTCCTGATAACCTGCCAGAATAGTTTTGGATTTTGATCTACCAGTAAATATCGTCCTGCATTCGTGAAACTTTAGAAAAAAAATTGCTTCTAACCCACTGTTATCAGGGGAAAGTAGGCCGGGCCGGACCGATTTGTCTCGAAAAAGCGGCAGCTGCGAATAGAAATAGCAGAATTTGGTCCAACAATAAGGATCATTAATATTTTATGAGAGTTATGATTTTGTGGAAATATATTGACAGTATTTCGATACATGCTAATTAAAACCGGAATAATGACTCACAAGAAAAACATGCTACTGGCAGCCTTAAGCGGCATACTGCTGACGGGTGCCTTTCCCAAAATCGGTTTCGACTGGCTGATCTGGTTTGCCCTCCTGCCACTCCTGTATGCCCTAAAAGACCTGCCGGTGCGGTCTGCTTTTCGCATGGGGTTCGTCACCGGGCTGATCCACTTTATGTCTCTACTGTACTGGCTGGTTCCGGTCATGCGAACTTACGGCTATCTGCCGGCCTATTTGAGCCTGGCGGTTTTATGTCTATTTGCGGCCGTATTGGCTCTTTTTGTGGCTCTGTTTTCAGCCGCTTTGGTCGCTTTCGGAAAAACGCCTGGCCGCTGTCTGATAATGATTCCAATATGCTGGGTGGCACTGGAATATTTACGGTCATTCATCTTTTCCGGATTCCCGTGGGAATTATTGGGATATTCACAGTTTAATCGTTTGCAACTGATTCAAATTTCAGATATATTCGGTGTTTACGGACTTTCGGCGTTAATTGCGCTCACCAACGCAACGCTATTTATCAGCCTGCTTTATTTCACCAAAAGGAGGTGGCAGGACACCCATATTTCAAATCGGCTGGCAGTGGGATCGATCATCGCCCTGATGGCCGCCTTGGTGTTGACCCTGTTATATGGTCATTGGCGCTTAATTGACATTGATAAACGAATGGCAGCCTCTCCCAAAACACGGGTCGCAGTTATTCAGGGCAACATTGATCAGGCTGTCAAGTGGGACCCCGCCTTTCAAATTGATACCGTTAAAAAATACAATCGTCTGTCCGCATCAATAATTGAGCAGCGTCCGGAACTGATTGTCTGGCCGGAGTCAGCCACGCCGTTTTACTTTTTATACGATATAAAACCATCGGAACTGGTATTTGAAGGTATTCATCAAACGGCTACTGATTATCTGATCGGAAGTCCTTCTTTTGTGCGCAAAAATGATGCGGTCCATTACTATAACAGTGCCTATTTGATCAGCCCGCAAACAAAAACCATTGGAAAGTACGACAAGACCCATCTGGTCCCTTATGGGGAATACGTACCATTTAAAAACTGGCTTCCTTTTCTGGGAAAGATCGTCGCCCAGGTAGGAGATTTCGAGGCCGGGACAATCGGCAACACCTTGAAGTGGAAGGACCGCCAGGTTGGCGTTCAGATTTGTTACGAAATCATATTCCCGGGACTTTCCCGGGCCATGGCCAAAAACAATGCGTCGCTGTTGATCAATATCACCAACGACGCCTGGTTCGGAAAAACCAGTGGCCCGTACCAGCATTTTTCCATGACCGTTTTCAGGGCGGTGGAAAACAGACGCTCCCTTGCAAGGGCGGCCAACACGGGGATCAGCGGCTTTATCGACCCGGCCGGCAGAATTTTGGCGGCAACACCATTGCTGGAAGAAGCGGCCGTAACCCGTTCGATTCCGCTGCTAAAAGAGAAAACCATTTATACCAATATAGGAGACCTCTTTGCCGGGGGGTGCATGGGGGTAGTCCTTCTGCTCGCAGTGCTGGAAATAATGCGCTGGGGGATTAGGAGAAAAAATGGGTAGAGCATTTTAGCTCGTTAGTTCATAAGTTCGTAAGCTTGCAAGCCTCTGCCTATTCAGGCTTATCAACTTAACAACTTACCAGCTTAAGAACTTGCCGACTCACTTGAATAACACTTAAAAAATGCCGCATACGTCAAAGGACGAAAAGGTGTTTTTTAGAGGAACCACAGGAGGTAACCAAAATGTCCATTGAACTAAAACAAAATTTGGATGATCTCAAAACAAAATTAGAACATCTGCGGAGCTATCTTTGACCTGGATGGCATCGAAAAACGATTGGCTGAAATTGAAAATATTACCGCCCAAGATGGTTTCTGGGACAACCCGGAAGATTCCAAGCCGATTTTTAAAGAACGGACGTCTATTTCCAATAGGATCGACAGTTTTAAAAAACTGTGGAGCGATCTTGAAGAAAGTCAAATTTTGCTGGAGCTGGCCGTTGAAGAATCCGATGAAGAGGCTCTGGACGAAGTTGACCAGCAGGCAAGAACCCTGGACGCCAAAATCAATCAGCTCTCTCTTGATCTCATGCTGGATGGCAAGGATGATTCCCTCAATGCCATTGTTTCTATCAACGCCGGCGCCGGCGGCACTGAAGCCCAGGACTGGGCCGAGATGCTTTTCAGAATGTATTCCCGCTGGGTCGAGCGTAAAGGCTATAAGTCAGAATTGATCGATTTTCAACCGGGTGACGAGGCCGGGATCAAAAGTGTAACCTTTACGGCCGGCGGAGAAAATGCATATGGATATCTGAAATCAGAAACGGGTGTCCACCGCCTGGTGAGAATTTCACCCTTCAACGCCAGCGGAAAGCGGCATACATCCTTTGCATCGGTTTTTGTCTACCCGGAGCTTGACAACGAAATTACCATTGACATTGACGACAAAGATATACGGGTAGATGTCTTCAGGGCCAGCGGGGCCGGCGGACAGCATGTCAATAAAACCAGCAGTGCGGTTCGCCTTACCCACCTGCCTTCCGGAATTGTCGTGCAATGCCAGCAGGAAAAATCCCAGCATCGCAACAAAGACCTGGCCATGAAGGTCCTCAAAGCCCGTCTATACAAGCGTGAACAGGAAAAACAGGATGAAAAGCTGCAGGAAATTCACGACAGCAAAGAGGATATCGCCTGGGGCAGCCAGATCCGCTCTTACGTGTTGCATCCCTACCAGATGGTAAAGGATCACCGCATCAAACTGGATGTGGGTAACGTCAACGCGGTCCTGGATGGGAATATCGATCAGTTTATCGAGGGCGTGCTGCTCTCAAAAAAGGTAGCTCATAAAAGCAGCTAATAGCTGATAGCAAATCCCGGTGCTGGTTGCTGGTCACTGGAAGCACTATTCGTCACGAACTGGAAATTCAAAATAAATCGGTTTCAGTCCTGGGTGGAGATGTTTGAGTACTAACGCAAAGCGCACAGGGCATATTATAATTCGGAATGGTAAGGCAGAGGGAATAAAGCGAAAAATTGTCATCCGCCGGCGATCGGCTGAAAAACACGCACGCAGTCTCGATTTTTGAGTTTGGCTTGCGGTTTCACCAGCACACCCCCCACCGAAACCAGGCCGAGTTTGGACCGGGGGATTTCCAGGTGATCAATAAGATCGCCGACACTCGACCCCCCGGCCAGCTCAACCTCGAAGCCGCGGGTGGGATCGTGGTCGGGAAAGCCGTTTCGCAAGGTCCCGTATAAAATGACCTGAATCCTCATCGGCCGGTATTCCAGTTAAAAATCAAAGACCGTATCCATTTCTTCATCACTGATCACAACAACTTTATTGTGGGGCGGCAGGGGTTCTTCATAGAACATCTTCGGCAGCCGGTCATCCCTGCTGGTAAAACCGGCCCGGCGATTGAATTCCCGCTCTGCCTTTAACACTTTTAACCCCAGTTCCTGCCAATCATCTTCGCCAAATGGTTTTCCGGACTTAGCGGTGATCATTTTGAATACATTCTGAATGCCTTCAGGGGTAGCCAATCCTGTTTGCGCAAAATCGCAAATCCCGACGCTGTCGACCGCCGCCATGTGTATCTGGGTGTTCCGGGAGGCTTCCACCTGGCCTGCGGCCGAAAACCGATCAAGGGTGCCGCCGAATTCTTTAAGGTTCTGGTCCACCACCCAGCCGGCCGTATGATCCCCGCCCATGGGACTGGTGGCATAGGTCACGGCCATGCCCTGGATAGCCCTGGGATCATAGGCCGCGATACTCTGGCCTTTGATAACCGGAACCCGCTCATGGTTTAAATGCTTGCCCACCGCCGCCGGGCCATTACCGAGGATTTTGCCGAAGGCGGTACCCTCGGCAACCTCTTCAACCATTGCAATGGCTGACTGCCCATCGCCGAATGGCCGGTAACCGGCGTCCATCGCCACCGCTAGGGCCACCCCGGTGCTCATGGTATCAAGGCCGATATCGTCACAGAGAAAATCCAGCCTGGCGATAACGTCCAGGTCGTCATTGCCGATCATCCCGCCCATGGCCCAGATGGTTTCGTACTCAAGGGAGGAGGTGACATATCCTCCGGCTTTGTCGACATATTCATTGGAGCAATTGATGATGCACCCTGCACAGCCTTTATGGGTGGTTTTACCGCCGCGCTCCTTAATGGTAGCCGCCATGGTTTCACCGCTGATCTTGGAAGCATTTTCAAACTGTCCGCTGCGGGCATTGCGGGTTGGAAAAGCGCCGGCCGCATTGATGGCCTCGACCAGGACAGCCGTCCCCAATTCGGGCAGCACCTCAGCGCTGAACGCATTTGCTTTGACAGCCTGGGCGTAGGCTTTGGCTGTCTCCTTGAATGTGGCGGCGTCTTCCAGAGAATCGGCTCTTTTGCCGCCCTGGGCCACCACAACTGCTTTCAGGCCCTTTGACCCCATCACCGCCCCCAGTCCTCCGCGACCGGCTGCCCGGCAGGGCCGGCCGTCGGCGTCGGTCGTCTGGATGGAGGCAGCCGCCAGTTTGAATTCACCGGCCGGGCCAATACAGGTAATGCTGTGTTTAGCGCCGTAGGCCTGCTTTAATTTTTCCACCAGAGCATACGTCCGCAGGCCTTTGTATGGGTCGCCATCAATCAATTCGGCGGCTCCGTTAATATCAATTTTCAAGATATAATATTCGCCTGCGGGTGCCGCGCCTTCAATTACCAGGGCCGTGATCCCCAGATGCGCCAGGTCGACCGCCACGGTCCCGCCCACATTACTTTCCTTGATGCCGCCGGTCAGCGGGCTTTTGGCCCCGATGGAAAGCCGGCTGGTATTTATTAAGGGTGTTCCGCTCAGGTAACCGGGTGCAAATATGAGTTTATTTTCCGGTCCAAGTGGATCACAGGTTGCCGGCACCTCATTGTTTATTAATACAGAGGATAGACCACGACCCCCGAGACCGGCATATTCCTGCGGCAGATCTTCGACACTGATATTCTTACTGTTCATATTGATTTTTAAAAATAACATGCAATCCTCCTTTGGCTATCCAGAGCGCTCCAATTAATTGCCTATTCTAAGGCTAAATTGTTGACAATGAACTACCCCGCCCCAAGGGGCGGGTAATTAAACCTTTAACGAGGGCCTGGTCAAGACCTTGCCTCCATAACGCCTGCCACCGAAGCCTTGAACGCCCGCAGCATCTCTTCGAGATCCTGCCGGGTGTGGGCGGCGGAGAAAAAGGCCAGATGCATCCATGGCATTATTACGTTGTTTAACCGGAAATGGAGTTGCAGCTCAGCCAGCGCATCCTGGTCCTGGCCAATCAAATCCCGGGGAAGGCGCGGCAAGTCTGCTTTGGCATGAATCTGGAACATTGAACCGATGCCGGTCATGCAAAAGGGGAAGCCTTTTGAGGCACACCATTCATTGAAACCGTTGCGCAGATATTCGCCTTTGGCCATCATGTCGGGATAGATGTCGCTGTTTTCCTGGAGGTATTTCAGCATGGCCGCGCCGGTGGTCAGGGTCAGCGGGTTGCCGCTGAAAGTCCCTGCGGCGGAGAATCCGTCGTCGGTTTTCTGGGCGATGGCCACCATGTCTTTGGAACACGCCACCGCGCCGATGGGCAACCCGCCGCCGATGATTTTGCCGTAGGTGGCAACATCCGGCAGCACACCGGTCAGTTCCTGACATCCGCCCAGGGCCAGGCGAAAGCCGGTGATCACCTCATCGAAATGCAGCAGCACACCGGCTTGGCGGGTAACATCGCGCAGTTTCTCCAGAAAGATGCGGTCGACGGTCAACATTCCACCGCCCAGAACCGGCTCGATGGCCACACCGGCCAGCTCATGGGCGTGCTCCTCGATCAATTGGAAAGCATTCTCGTTAAAAGGCAAAAGCAGTATGGTGTTTTTGGCGCCGTCGGGAATGCCGGCGGACCCGGGAGCCATATTGGGACGGTCCTCGGGTCCCATGGTTGCCGGGTTGGCAAATACGCTCCACTGGGCATAGTCATGCCATCCATGGTAACAGCCTTCAAACTTGGCAATCATCGGCTTGTTGGTGGCAGCCCGCATGAGGCGCCAGGCCAGCATGGTGGATTCGGTTCCCGTGTTGCAGACCATGGCAATTTCAGCGCAGGGCACACACTCGATTAAGCGCCTGGTGAATTCGATCTCCCGGGTATGGGGCATGCCGTAGCTCATCCCCCGCTCGCACTGTTCGTGCAGGGCTTTCAAGACCGCCTCCGGCCCATGCCCCAGCACGTGCACACCAAAGGACATGGCACAATCAATATAGCGATTGCCGTCGATATCCCAGGTGTAAGCGCCTTTGCCGCGCTCGACATACACCGGATACGGTTGCATTTTTCGTGCCCCGCTAATCAATCCGCCGGGAACCAGGCCCTTGGCCTGTTCCCAGTATTCACCCGATTTTGGTGTCCGATTTCTCAACTCCTGTAGGATGGCTTCTTTACTGCTATTCATTGCCGAAAACCCCTTTTAATAATAAAATTAAATGAATCCCTTCTTTCCCCGCCTAGTTTGAAATCTCTTTTAATCCGGCTTCAAGGATTGCAAGGCCTTTTTCCAGTTGCCCATCGGTAATCACAAAGGGGGCCAGAACCCGTACTATATTGCCGTAGCTTCCGCAAACCAGAATCAGCAACCCGTTATCGAGACAATAGGCGGCCAGCTGTTTAGCTTCATCTGCCGCCGGTTCTCTTTTGACACCCTTGACGAATTCCAATCCCAGCATGGCACCCAGGCCTCTGATTTCACCGATAATGCTGAAATCCTTCTGCCACTTTTCAAAGCGGGTTTTTAGTTTTTCTCCCAGGGCGATGGATTTGGCCAGCATGTTTTCTTCTTCGAAGACATCCAGCACCGCCAGGGCTGCTGCGCAGGCCACCGGATTGCCGCCATAGGTTCCGCCCAGGCCCCAGGCGTGCACCGAGTCCATTATTTCGGCCTTGCCCACAACCGCCGCCAGAGGCATACCGGCCGCCAGACTTTTGGCAACCGTAATCAAATCCGGCTCGACACCCCAGTGTTCGATCGCAAACATTTTACCGGTTCGTCCCATACCGCTCTGGATTTCATCGGCAACGAAAAGGATGCCGTTGTCTTTGCAAATCTTTGCCAGTTCCTGGAAATAACCCGGGGGTGGAGCAATAAAACCGCCTTCACCCTGCACCGGCTCGACCACAACGGCCGCCAGGGACTCCGGATCAATTTGTTTGATGAAAACATCTTTGAGTTTATCAGGACCCACCACGTCACCAAACGGCATGCGGTAGATTTCCGGTGCAAAGGGCCCGAATTTCCATTTATAGGGCTTCACCTTGCTGGTCATCGTCATGGTGAGCAAGGTGCGGCCGTGATAGGCGTTATCGAAAACGAGAATGGCCGGTCGCCTGGTGTAGTAGCGTGCAATTTTCACTGCATTTTCAACCGCCTCGGCCCCGCTGTTTAAAAACGCTACCTTTTTGGGGAAGTCCCCCGGTGTGATCTGACAGAGTTTCTGCGCCAACCTTACGGTCGACTCATTGGGGTTTACCATGAAACAGGTGTGGGTGAATTTTTCCGCCTGCGCCTTGATGGCGGCAACCACTTTCGGATGGCTGTGACCGATGTTCATCACGGCGATACCGCCGGCAAAGTCAATGTATTCCTTGCCTTCGACATCGCGCAGAATAGCTCCCCGGGCGGATTCTACAAATTGAGTGGTAACGGTGCCGACGCCGCCGGAAATATAATCGGACCTTAGTTTAAGCAGTTGCTCATTTGAAAATTGTCCCATTGTTCCCCTCCTGGATCGGCCTGCGGCCGACAGTTAATCATTTTTTAGAAGCCTTCGATTTGGTTCGGGAAGTAGTCCTGGCACGTCCCCTCCCGATAGACATCGGCCGTGGCACAGTGCAGGCCGCCGCCAAACGCACTCACATCCGCAAACTCGACCGGAATTACCTCAAAACCCAGCTTGTCGAATTGTTCCATCTGGTCTTTTTCCTGGGCATCCACACAAATGGTTTTCGGATCCAGCACAAGCGTATTCATGGATAGCCACTTGCTGCAAAATGACAGCGGCGGATAATCATCCAGGGCCGGTTTGGCGCATGGGACGACTTGCCAATCGTTCTTTTTAAAAAATTCAAGCATGTCCGGCGTAAGCGGTATTCGCGTGGGATTTGAAAGCGCAAGCCCCGGACGCAGTAAAACAAAAGTGGCATCGATGTGAAATCCATTCTCTTCATAAAACCAAATAGTGTGAATGCAATGGTTGGAAAAATGTCGCTTCAACCATTCAATTCCAGCTTTGTTGGTCACCGACGAATTATAAACAAACAGGTCCTTTCCGGCACGCCCAATATCAGCGGCATCAAAACACGGCTCTTTTTCCGTCAAAATCCAATCGTGTTCATAGATTGCTTTTTCTTTTTCTTCTTTACTCTTCTTCCCCCATTTGCGCCAGTAATCTTTTTTGTAGGTTTCATCCGTCAACCTCGGTTTGGGTGCCGACTCCCATTTGAAAAGGGGATCTTCTTTAAAATACTGCTCCAGCAACGAGCGATAGCAAAGATACTCGTGCCAGCGGCTTCGCTGGGACATGGTGGCTTCCAGAATTTCACTGCCGACGGTCAGCAGCACGTCCCGCGGCGGCATACAGCCGAACATGGATTTCTGGGTCCAGTCCGGGGTTTGCACTTCCTGGCTGAAATCCAATGGCGTCGGGCGGTCTACACGGATTCCCCGGCTCTCCAGCAGCCTGGCAAAATTATCCAGCTGCTCGTTGGCCCTGGCTTCCATTTCCTTTGGCAAAGGACCGTAGGTACCCAGTGGAAATCCATGATCCGGCCAGTCACGTTCTGTGGCCGGTTCCGGGGCCTGAACCATGGTTCCATCGGCGCGACCGACGATAACATGTTTAAGCGGGTCCCACTCATTCCAGGAATTTACGATGGTTTTGGGCAGTTTTTTTTGTTCTGACATCATGACCTCCTTAACAAATCAACGATACGAATGAATCATTTGTGGTCCAATCATAATTGTTATTGACTTTAGATTCAAGATAAATTAAATGAATATTCAATTAATTTCAATTTCGCCTGCTCCCTCTTGGTACAACAGAGTGCAGCAGCAACGGCGAATTGACGCTGTCAGCCAGCGCCTCTCAGCACGTTTTTTCTGGAGAAACTCATTAAAAAATTAAGAAGCTATCAAAAGGCCGAAATCCGCAAACCTGAAATCCTTGAAAATTTTTATCAAGTGTTGATTGAGGAGGGGTTTGAAGGGGCATCCATCAACAAAATTGCCAGGCGCATGAATATCCACCCCAGCCTGATTATCCATTATTTTAAAACAAAAGAAAACTTGACCATCGAACTGGCGGATTTGCTCATCGAAAAATACGAAGCCCCCGGGTTCCTTAAGTTCGACCACATTCAGGACCTGGAACAGCGATTTCAATTAATGATCGAGACAATCTTTTCTTTTGAATGGTCCCGGACGATTGATCCGGGCCTGCATTTCGGCTTTTGCTATCTCAGCTTTAGAAATGCAAAAATTCGAAAAGCATACGAAAAGATGCTAAAGCACTTCAGGGATTATCTGGTGCACGAATTAGAGCTTTATCGTCAGGAAGGCATCGTAAAGGTAAATAATGCCAAAATGGCGGCTGATACGATGGTTACCCTGATGGAAGGTTTAGAATTTCATGCCCATTTTTTGTCTGAAGGGCAAACGTTTGAAAAGTATGCAGATTATACCAAAGAGCTTGTGATATCAATGTTAAAAGATGAACCGTTTTCCTCTAATTGCGGAAATTATCCGAAACTGAAAAATTCTCCAAAAGCATTTATCGAAAACCGAAGGAGATATTCCCATGATTGATTTTGAGGACGATTACACCAGTGATTATAAAGGCCGGGATCTAAAGGCAGCGTGTAAAGAGGCCCAGCAAATGGTGGATACCATCCTCACCCCGCCGGATCAAACGCCCCTTGAAATTCGGGAGGAAATTGCACGAAAAACAGTTCGTAACTTTCGCGACCACATAAACAAAGGGTTTTTAGAGTATCGCAAATCCGTAACGGAAGCCTCCAATTTTGCCATGACTGAGTGGACCGGCAAGGGCTCGATACTGGTGGATGCGCTGGATCGGGAATTTTTGGATGTTCTCGGAGGTTACGGGCTTTACTCATATGGTATCCGTCATCCCAAAATTGTTGCTGCGGTGAAGGCCCAATTGGATCGCTCCCCCCAGTACAGCCAGGAATTGCTCGACCCCCTGCGCGCCCAGCTTGCAAGGGTCATCGCCTTGTTAACCCCGGGGAAGATTCAGTATGGGTTTTTTGCCAATTCCGGAACGGAAGCCGTGGAAGGCGCTATGAAGCTGGCCAGGCTTTACACCGGGCGCAAGGGATTTATTGCCATGCTTAAGGCCTTTCATGGCAAAACCTTAGGTTCTTTGTCTCTGATGGGTAAAAAAAATTTTCGCGAGCCGCTGCTGCCGCTTTTAGACGGTGTCCGTCATGTCCCGTTCGGAGATGCCGATGCTGTTGAGCAGGCTTTGGCAGCGGCTAAAGCGGTGGGGGATGGAATCGCCGCTGTGGTGGCCGAACCCGTACAGGGTGAGGCCGGAGCAGTGGTACCGCCCGATGACTATTGGCCGCGGCTGCGGGAGGTCTGTAACCATTACGGCGTGCTTTTAATTGCCGATGAGGTTCAAACCGGTATGGGCCGCACCGGCGAGATATTTGGTGTCGACCACTGGCAGGTGGTGCCCGATATTCTCTGCCTGGGCAAGGCCCTGGGCGGCGGCGTGGTGGCCATGTCGGCCTTTTTTTCGACCGCCAAAATCTGGGAATGCATGGAGCCCAACCCGTTTATGCACACCACGACCACCGGCGGCAATCCCCTGGCCTGTTCAGCAGCCCTGGCGGCCATTACCGTTTTGCTGGAAGAAGATCTGGCCGGGCAGGCCAAAACAAAAGGCGAGTATGTGCTAGGCCGGCTGAGACAGCTTCAAGAACGCTATCCCGGCGTCCTGTCCCAAGTCCGCGGCCTGGGGTTGTTGATCGGTATGGAGTTTCCCACCGATGGCATCGGCTATAAAGTCGCATCGGGTCTTTTTTCCCGCGGTGTGCTGGCAGCCGGTACCTTGACCAATGCCAAGACCATTCGGATTGAGCCCGCGCTTAATGTCCCCCAGAAAATCTTAGATGAAGTCCTCAACCGGCTCGAAGATGTTTTCAAAACCATCGAAATGCCCAAACGGGCTGAACCCATGAACCTTTATGCCGGACAGGTCCTGCATGTCGATTTAACTGCCCGGAAGATCCGGCCCGAATCCATTAACAAAGAATGGCTGAAGGACTATATCGGCGGCTGGGGTTTGGCGGTCAAATATTTTTACGAAAAGGTGGACCCCAAAAACGATCCACTATCTGCCGATAACGCCCTGGTAATCATGACCGGCCCCCTTTGCGGCACCCTCGCACCCACGGCATCACGCACCTGCCTGGTTTCCAAGTCGCCCCATACCGGAACTATTTTCGAGACCAATGTGGGCGGAGCCTTCGGGCCGGAGCTTAAATTTGCCGGCTACGACGGTATCGTTATCACCGGCAAGGCTGAACATCCGGTATATTTGCGAATCGAGGACAACAAGGTCAGTCTTGAAGACGCGAAACCCTGCCGGGGAAAAGGGATCTTTGAAACTGAACAATGGCTGGCCGGGGAGATGGGCCATGGGGTCAAAATCCTTTGCATCGGTCCGGCCGGTGAAAATCTTGTGACCTATGCCTGTATCGGATCGGAGGCATATCGTCAGATGGGCCGCGGTGGGGCCGGAGCGTTGTTTGGCGCCAAAAACCTCAAAGCCATTGCCTGCAGGGGTACCGGCGGTGTCCAGGTGGAAAATCTGGGCATATTTTTGGGAAAAGTTACCCAGTATAAAGAATCCAATCTGTTAACCGCTGAAAATCTCTGGGCCAAAAATGACGGCACCCCCATGTTAATTGATGTGACCAATGAAATCGGCATCCATCCGACTCGCAACTATAGCGCCGGCGTAAACCCTAACCGGCAGGCCCTGGATGCCGAGGCAATCAATGCGATTAAAATCGGCGATCGCGCCTGTGCTTCCTGCCCCCTGGGCTGCGGAAATTTCACGTCGCTCAATGGCGTTCAGATCGAAGGGCCGGAATACGAAACTCTGTGCCTGGGCGGGTCGAATTGCGAGATCAACGACATGGAGCAGGTCATGCGCTTCAACCGGCTTTGCGACGATCTGGGACTGGACACCATGTCTGCCGGCGGTACCATCGGGTTGGCCATGGAGCTAAGTGAATCAGGCGTTAAGGATTTCGGGCTGAGGTTCGGCCAGGCTGAGGATTATCTAAAAGTTATTAATGAAATTGCGAACTTGTCTTCCCCCCGTGGACAGGATCTGGCCCTGGGGGCAGCGCGCTTGGCGGGAAAGTACGGTGCGACTGAAAAAGCGGCCCATTCCAAAGGATTAGAGATGCCGGCCTATGATCCCAGGGGCAGCTACGGCATGGGCCTGGCATACGCCACCAGCGAGCGCGGCGCCTGCCATTTGAGAGCATTTACCATATTTGCCGATGATCCCTTTAAACTCAGGGCCATGGCAAGGGATGTGATCGCAGGACAGGACAGAAATGCGGCCAAGTGGTCGATGTGCTTCTGTGATTTCTGGGGGTCCTTAGATACCACGGTGATGGCCGACTTGCTGACGGCCGGTTTAGGCCGGCAGGTTTCGGCGCAGGATCTGGACAAGGTCGGGGAAAGGATATGGAACCTGGTCCGGCTGTTTAATCTCAAGGCCGGTTTTACTGCAGCTGACGACACCCTGTCTGAAAAAATTACCAGGCAGGCACTTAAACACGGGCCCCACGACGGCAAGGTTTTGAAAGAAGAAAACCTGGAAGAAATGAAAGCGCTTTACTACCATCTGCGCGGTTGGGATGAGCAAGGGCGACCCGGTTCAGAGAAGCTGCGAGAGCTTAATTTGCAGGGTACTTAAAATTATTCAAATAGGATAAACGGTATTTTAGTATAACAATTCGAAATTCGTGCTTCGGATTTAATTAAAGATGGGGGCCATTCATGGAGAAACATCTTTTGGCAGTACCCAATCGCTGTACCGGTTGCAATCGTTGCACGTACGTGTGTGCAGCCGTCAAAGAGGGAATGTTCATGCCCTCCAGGGCGCGTCTCAAAATCAACAACTTTCCTCTCGAAGGATACTCGGTGCCGAGTATTTGTTTTCAATGTCCCAAACCGGATTGTCTGGAAGCCTGTCCCGAAGAGGCGATTTATAGAAACGAGCGGGGTGTTGTTGCCGTCAATGTTCCCAGGTGCAATGGTTGCGGTGACTGTGTGGCTGCCTGCCCCTACGGCATGATCGAGCAATATGGCTCCGGAAAGGCCTATAAATGTGATCTGTGCGGCGGCAACCCGGCCTGTGTTGCCGAGTGCCATTTTGGCGCCCTGGTTTTTAAAGAAGCCGATAAGCTCTCGCGCAAGCAGCGCAATATCCAGATGAAACAGCGCATCCCCGGGGGCACCCCCGATGATAAGCGCTATCAACTGGCAGTCAACATCCTCAATGACGCGGTCCGTGTTCCGCGCACCCCCGGATATTTAGGTTGATCAATAATGGAATTGATGATTAAAGAGTGAAGGCTTGAGGGATAAATTAGTGTAACCGGATTCCAAAGAAGAATTTTGGAGATAGGCAAATGAGCTCCAAAAAAGACAAGGGTTTATCCGTTAAGGACATTGATAAACGGTTTGCGGATGTGCAGGCATTGGCGTCTGTTTCCCTGGACGTCCAGGAAGGTGAATTTTTTACCCTTCTGGGACCTTCCGGCTGCGGCAAAACCACACTGCTGCGTATCGTTGCCGGTTTGGAAATGCCGGACACCGGACGGGTAATTTTAGGGGGTCAGGATATCACATCCCTGCCGGCCACCAAACGCCAGGTGAACACGGTATTTCAAAGTTATGCCCTTTTTCCCCATCTTAACATCTTCGAAAATGTGGCCTTTGGTTTGCGTGCCCGCAGGTTTCCCCAGGATGAAGTAAAAAGCAGGGTCAACCGCCGGCTGGAAATGCTGGGTTTGCAGGACATGCCTGAACGCTTACCCCATCAATTATCCGGCGGCCAGCAACAACGGGTGGCGCTGGCACGGGCATTGGTCAATGAGCCCGAGGTATTGTTGCTGGATGAGCCCATGTCCGCCCTGGATGCCAGACTGCGGGCTCAGGTTCAAGTTGAACTGCGGCGGCTGCAGCGCAAATTGGGTCAAACATTTATTCTGGTAACCCACGACCAGGCTGAGGCCTTGGTGGTTTCTGACCGCCTGGCGGTTATGCGCCAGGGCCGCATCGTTCAGTTCGGCACCCCCAAGGAGGTTTACGAGCAGCCCAAGACCCCTTTTGTGGCTGAATTTTTGGGTGCCGCCAATTTAATTCAGGGCCGACGGTTAAACGAAGGTGTTGACACCGACATCGGTTTTTTTCACCTGAACAGTCCTCCAGCATGGGCTCGTGGTTCGGTGGCCATTCGGCCCGAACGGATACGAATTACGGCAGATCCGCCGGAAAAAAATGGCGTGAAGGTTCATGTCCGTGAAGCCATTTATCGAGGGACGAACCTCGATCTGTGGTGTGAACCGGGGCCTTTGCGAGTGCGCACCGCAGCCCAATATAATTATGAGCCCGGTGAGGAAGTCTGGCTGGAGCTTCCACCGGAAGGTTTGGTGATCCTGGATGAATAAGTTACTCGTCTGGTATGGTGAACTGACAACCCAGCAAAATCTCACCAAAAGGGGCCTTTTTTTTCTGGGGGCCGGAATGCTTTGGCTGATAGTGTTTCTGGTGTTGCCGGGATTGGTTCTGATTGCGGTCAGTTTTGCCACGCGGGGAGCTTATGGACAGCTCGAGTGGGTTTTTACAGTTGAAAATTATCAGCGTCTGTCCGGTTTCAGTTTGTTCGGCTGGACCGCAGACTATATTATGATCGTATTGCGTTCCGTGTGGGTCGCTTTTATAACGACGTTGATTTCCGTGGTTCTTTCCTATCCGCTGAGCTTTTTTATCAGCGCCCGGCCCGAGCGTAGCCGCTATTTTTGGCTCACCCTGGTGATCATCCCCTTCTGGACCAACATGGTCATTCGAACCTATGCCTGGTTTTTGATTCTGGCGCCGGAGCTTCCCCTGGCCAAACTCGCGACCTTTTTCGGCTTTATACCGGCCGGTTCCCCGCTTTATCCAAATTCCTTTGCGGTATACCTGGGCATGGTCTCCATGTATCTTCCGTTTGTGACCCTGCCCCTTTATGCAAGTGTCGAGCGCCTGGACTGGACCCTTGTCGAGGCTGCCCAGGACCTGTACGCCTCCAAAGTCAGGGTATTCATGCAGGCTATTTTACCCCAGACCTTACCGGGGCTTTCGGTGGGCATAGTTTTAACATTTGTGCCGGCCATGGGTATGTTTGTCGTTCCGGATCTGCTGGGTGGGTCCAAATATATGCTGGTGGGAAATCTCATTCAACAACAATTCGGTGCCAGTCGTGACTGGCCCTTTGGTGCCGCTATCAGCATGGGCCTGATGGTTTTAACCATGATCAGTCTTCAGTTTTATCGGCGCAGAAGCAAAGAGATTGAATTCGTATGAGAACGTCTAACCCCTTGATTACCGTCATGGCACTGGTTACCGTTGGATTTCTCTATCTTCCGCTGGCGGCCGTGGCCGTCTTCTCGGTAAACGCCACGCGCTACGGTCTGGTTTGGCGAGGCTTTACCCTGGACTGGTATATCAAGCTGTTCAGCAATGAATTTATCCTGGAGGCTGCCTGGAATACGCTGGTGTTGGCAGTGGTCTCAACAATTGTGGCCACTATTCTGGGAACGATCCTGGCCATCGGCATGGACCGTTTCCCCTGGGGCAGGAAAGCCAACACCTTTCTGGACCTTGTTTTACACATCCCGGTGGTGATTCCGGACATCATTCTGGCAGCCGCATTGGTGGTGGCCTTCGGGCTTTTGCGTTTTACTTCATCCGTATTTGAGCCGGGGCTGTTCAACATGATTATCGGTCACATCACATTTCAAATTTCTTTTGTTGCGTTGGTGGTGCGCAGCCGGCTGGCGAGTATTGGCCGGGATGTCGAAGAGGCGGCCCGGGATCTTTTTGCCAGCACACCTTATCTGTTGCTGCGGGTGACGCTTCCGCTGCTGCTGCCGGGGATTGTGGCCGGCGCCATGCTGGCCTTTACCCTTTCCCTGGACGATTTTGTTATCAGCTTTTTCACGGCCGGACCCGATTCCGTCACCTTGCCGCTGTTCATTTTTGCAGCCGTCCGGCGGGGAGTCACCCCCCAGATCCATGCCCTGTCCACCCTGGTGGTGTTGATTACCGTTATCATGATTTTCGGTATGGAGCGATTTACCCGCAAATGATAGTCAAATTAAGAGGAACGCATCATAACTAATTTTCAATTGAGCATTGTCGTTCAATTGAAGCAACGGAAAGGAGGAAATAATGAAAAAATTGATTTTCGTATTGGTGGCCTTGTCGATTGTTTTCGGCGGAACGGTTTTTGCGGCAGAAAAGGAGCTCAAGATTTTCATCTGGTCTGAATATATGGATGAAGAGAACATGCCCAAAGACTTTGAGACGGCCACGGGGATAAAAGTGCGCTTGGATCTTTACGAATCCAACGAAGATATGATGGCCAAACTGCAGGCCGGCGGGGTTTCCCAATATGACATCATCGTCCCATCGGATTATATCATGCCCAGTTTGATTAATCTGAAGCTGATTCAACCCCTGGATCATTCCAAGATTCCCAACCTGAAGAATCTGGGCACTAAATTTCAGGAGACGACCTTTGATCCCGGCAACAAATTTTCAGCCGGCTATCAATGGGGAACCGTGGGCCTGATGTATCGCAAGGATAGACTCAAAGCGGACGATGTCAAGAGTTGGGCCATTCTTTTCGATCCTAAAAAAGATCCGGGACCGTTTGCGCTGATCGACTCCGTACGAGAAATGATGGGTATCTCTTTGCTTTACCTTGGATACGATTTCAACAGCATAGATCCAAAAGAACTCAAGGCCGCAGCTGATTTGCTGGTTCAGACCAAGAAGCGCCAAAACTGTTTGGGGTTTAAAGGTGGTGTCGGAGGGAAAAACGATGTCGTTGCCGGTGCGGCTTCTGCAGCCATTGTGTATAACGGGGATGCCATCCAGGCCATTGCCGAGGATCCGGAAAAACTTGGTTTCGTGGTGCCCAAAGAAGGTAGTGAGGTTTGGTTGGATTCCATGTGTATTCCGGCCCAAGCCCCCAATCCGGATGCCGCACATAAATGGATCAACTGGTTGCTGGACCCCAAAGTCAATGCGTCGCTTTCCAACTTCAACCATTATGCCACGCCCAATGATGCGGCCAAACCTTTCCTGGATAAAGAAGATTTGGAAAATCCGGGGGTCTGGCCTCCGCCCGAGGTCATGAAATCCCTGTATTTCACCAAGGACCTGGGCAAGGACAACCGTATAATGGATGAGGCCTGGACTCGGGCAAAATCCCATTAAAGGGCTAGGCGCGGATTTATATCCTTGGGTCTAGACCGGCCAAAAGGAGATGCGCCTGAATAATGGCAAAAGGGAGGTCGGAATCGGTGACCTCCCTATTTTAACTTTCAAGCCCGTCCCATAAAGGGGAGAGAATGAAGAAAATTTTAATTATCGGCGTGGGGGCCCAGGGCAGTACCATTGCGAGACGAATGGATGAACACCCGGGGGTATCTGAAATTATTTGTGCGGATTATGATATTCAGGCTGCCGAAAAATTAAGCAGCGCACTGAAAAAAGCAACCGCCTTAAGCCTTGACGCCAAGGACCTGAATAATGTCATCAAGGCCGCCGGCGGCTGTGACTTGATCGTAAATGGATTGCCTTTGCAGTATGACCTGATCATCATGGAGGCTGCCCTGGCGGTAAATGCGTCATATCTGGATATGGCCGGACCGATGGAAGATATTGGTTTTGTTGAAAGCTACAAGCTGATTTTTTCAAAATGGCATGAAAAATTCAAAGAAAAGAAGCTTACGGCAATGGTCGGCTGTGGATCCTCGCCCGGTCTGGCAAATATCATCGCGCGCGAATCCGTGGATGAAATGGATTCCTGTGATCAGATTGGCATTTATATCTACGAGGGCGTATGGGCCAAACGTTACACTCCCTTCTGGTGGTCGCCGGAAGTGGCCCTTGGGGATATGGCCTATGATACGTTTCGATTTGAAAACGGTAAAATCATTAAAGACAAGCCCTTTAGCCGCCCGGTGATGATGAAATTCAGCGGAATCGATAAAGAGATTCGCATGGTCGATCATGAACATGATGAGCCGGTCACCATGGGACTGCTGGCCGATAGGGTTCTCAAAGGCGTTAAAAACGTCGAGTTTAAATATGGCGGCCCCCATGTAGCGCTTTCCGAATCTCTTTATCAGCTGGGGCTGCTCTCAAAGGAACCCGTAAACGTCAAGGGTACCGACATTGTCCCGATGGACCTGGTTCTCAAACTGTGTCCGCCGGCCCCGAAGTTTGCCGATGAAATCAAGACCATTCTCGATGAGGGGTTGGTCATGGAGGAAGGCGCATTTCTGGTGCGGGTCGATGGCTACAAAAACGCAAAGCCCGTGCGAATCGACTGTAATGTCAATGCACCGGGCCTGGTGGAAGCCTTTGAAAAAAGCGGCCTAAGCCATGAAGCCTATATGACGGGGCAGTGTGCTTCGGTTTTTGTGAAAATGATGGTGGATCAGGCCTTTACGGCAAAGGGGCTGTTTGTCCCCGAACAGCTTCATGCCGATGCGCGCCGTTATTGCTTCCAGGAACTTGTCCACTTGGGAATAACTATTGAGAAGAAGATCGAAGTTCGCGATGCCCGCTAAAATGGTGGGATCAGCTATCATCTTGCAGACAATCTGGATCTTGCTTGTCCAAAATCATTATACCAACTAAATAATGTCCTTTGCGAGTTTTATCGTCATATTTGGTGACATATTTTACTTCGGATTTGAATACATCGGCAGGCTCCATCTCCTCTTCGGAATGATATCGCATATTCATTTTCAAACCAACTCTAAGATGCTTTAATATCGCTGATCCATCCTTAACGAGAAAACAAGCACCATGAGGTGAAATGTCCTTTAGCTTGAATAGATATATCGGAAGGGAAGATAGTTTCATTTCAACGCTGTGATATTTTTTTGGTCTTTCCCTTTTTTCTTTTCTTTTATCTTTGGAGTAGAAAACAAAATTATCTTTAGTCATGGTCAATTGTTTCTATCTAATATTTAAAGGTTACATTAATAGTGCTGGATTAATTTTGATTCTTCCCTGAAGTATGCCTGCAATTTTTCCTTTAATTTTAATTCTGGTCCCGGGTTTGACATTATTTATGTATGTCATTTGTTGACGATTTTGTGGAAATAGCGTTAGAAGGGTGCCAGGATATTTTGAAGTAGGCTTTGTTAATATTTTATAATGATCTGGCAAACTTGCAACCACCAAAATCTCCAATTCCCATTCAACTATCTTGCCTTGAATTTCTTTTTCTTTAATCTCTGCCTGATTGCTTATATCGGTGTTTCGGTTGTTTAATATTATTGCTAATTCAGTTGCATTAATTTGATCAAGAGAAGCGCTTGATATCTTTTGAATATCTCTTTTTATATGATCTTTTGGATTTGGAATTGCAAATGTGCAAATTATAGCTAAAAATCCTAGGCCGATAATCAGCTTAAAAAAGATTCCAGATTTAATTTTCTGCCCGCGATGCGAGCCTCCATCAGTGGGTCCGACATGGTCATTGTCACTAGTTTCACATTTCCTTGAATATGTTCTTTCAAACATAATGCCTCCCGTATAAATGGTAGCTGAGCTAATAACAGCTTCCTTTGATGATATTTTGCAATGGAATCTGCTTTTCCAAAGAATGTTTCCATATTTATTATCGGACAATGAAAAAGTTTCTTAAATTTTTTTTAGCAAGATTTATGCTCTCGGAAGTTAGTATGATAAACAATTAAGGAAGATCATTCATTTCAGATTTATTTGGCAGATCACGATTTGATACATAACCATCAATCTTTATTATTCGTGAATATCAACAGAAAATGCTAAAGCCTTAACCAGAAAATCCGATAATATCTAAAAGCAATTAATCCACAGATAGCAAAAAAGCTCCAAATTCTTGCCGATCAAACGAAAAAATGTTTTTCAGTATCTGGCCATTTATTCAAATATTTTTACACTATCAAATCCAAACTGGAAAGAAACCAAAGAGCTGCTTGAATTTCGATTTTAGGCATGGGGTGATAACGATTGAAGAACGCGGAAAGAGTTGAAAAACTGGTCCTTGAGAGCGAGAATTTACCGACTTTGCCCGGAATTGCTATTAAGATAATAGAGGCTTATCAGAAAACCGAGCCGAATATTCAAGAAATTGGTGATCTTTTAACAACCGACCCACCGTTGACGATTAAAATTCTAAAAATTGTCAACTCCTCTTTTTTTAGTTTGCCGACTAAAATAACATCAGTTCATCACGCCATTAAACTGCTGGGTATTAAAGCAGTTAAAAATTTGGCACTCAGTTTCACTCTCATCAATACTTTTCAATCAAATCAAAATGGATTAATTGATTACAAGCGCTTTTGGAAAACTTCATTAGTTGGCGCCACCGCAACAAAACTATTAGCAGAAAAATTGGAACCAGATCATGCAGAAGATGCGTTTATTCTTGGTTTGCTCCAAGATATAGGGATACTCATTTTAGGTTTTTGCATGCCCAGACAGTATGCTCTGGTTTTAAACGAGGTTGGAAAAAATTCAATTATTTACCCCCAAGCAGAAACTCGGGTTCTAGGAATCAATCACCAGGAAATCGGTGAATATTTAACCAAGTCATGGGATTTGCCCAATACTTTTTATCTTCCAATAGGATACCACCATATTCCGGATAAATTGCCCTCCGCTCAATCCAGCGTTATAAAACTTACCAGAATCCTTTATTTATCATCCCTTTTTATTGGCTTGCTAAGCGACAATAGCCGTGCAATGAGTCTTTGGAAATTAAAAGAAACGGTATATGATTATGGGTTTTCAACTGAAATCAATGTTAGCGAGATATGGGATAAAATCTGGAAACAGATACTGGAGATATTTCCTTTATTTGACCTTGAAGTCGGCAAGGATGAATATATTCAAATTATTGAGAGCGCCAGAGCTGAGCTATCAAAGCTCTCAGTTGAAATGATCAATACTTCTATTCAACAAGTCAAAGAGATGGAGGCTCTTAAGCAGCAAGTCATTCGAGACAGTATGACCCAATTGTATAATCATCATCATTTTCGTCAGTTACTTCAAAACGAGTTAGCAAGGGCTGAACGCTATAAAAGACCATTGTCTCTGCTTTTTTGCGATATTGATCATTTTAAGGCAATTAATGACACTTTTGGCCATCTTGCAGGTGACCGCGTTATTAAAGCACTGGCAACGAAATTAAGGATGGAAACAAGGGAGTCGGACCACGCAGCTCGCTACGGCGGTGAGGAATTTGCGGTAATTTTACCCGAAACAACCATTGAAGATGCGAAGGTTATCGCTGAAAGGCTTAGATCAGAAATCGAGTCTATGGATATAACTTATGGTGGCAATTCAATTTTTATTTCATTGAGTTTTGGCATTGCGGATTTGACAGATAATAAACCGGCAGACATCGATGAATTAATCAGTCGTGCTGATAAAGCTCTTTATCAAGCGAAAGAACAAGGCAGAAATCGGTGTATTGTTTTTGATTGAGTTTTCAAAATGTTAGCACAGATGGATATGGAATAAAATTAGTGCCCATTTGGTAACTGGAGACCGATATGATAAAAATAGAACTAAAGTTTAAAAATAAAATCCTAAAAAAGATTGAAACAGAAAAACCTGAAATAACCATCGGTAGAAGCTCAAGCACGGACATCCAGATCGATAATCTTGCAGTCTCCAAACTCCATGCAAGAATTTTAAACCAAAGACACCAATATACAGTCGAGGATTTAAACAGCACCAACGGAACATTTCTTAATGGTGAAAAGATTGTCAAGGCAATCTTAAAACACAATGACCTTGTAACTATTGGAAAGCATACTTTGAAAATCTATTATGAAAAGGAATCAAAAAAGCCAATACAAGATTTTGGTGATAGAACTGTTAAAGTAAAAACTTGATTTGGGAATTATATTGGATAGGTCACGGTAACTGGTTATCTATCTTTATAATAATGTATGTGACAAATTACAGATCAGAGATCCATCTATGTCAAAAACTCACTAACTTTTTCTGACAGTTTATTTATGCTAAAAGGCTTTTGAATAAAATCATCGCAACCACGTCGTAAAATCTCAGTCGCCTGTCCATCAATGCTGTATCCACTGGAAAGAAGAACTCTTACTTCTGGATTCATTTCTTTGATCTTATCAAAGACCCTTCCTCCGCCCATATCGGGCATAATCATATCCAAAATGACCATATCAATTTTTTCTTTGTTTTCCTTATAAATCTCAACTGCCTCATTCCCCCCGTTCGCTTCAAGCACCGTATAACCAAGTCTTTCAAGTATTTTAGATCCAGTTTCAAGAACCAACAGTTCATCATCTACGAGGAGGATGGTCCCGTTGCCATTAATGATTCGGTTCGGCTCCTCAGTTACTGATTCAACAATCTTCTGGCTTGATGCCGGCAGACATATTTTGAATGAAGTTCCTCTTCCTACCTCTGATTCGACATCAATATAACCACCGTGGCCTTTGATAATGCCAAAAACCGAAGCCAGACCAAGTCCTGTACCTCTTCCCATCTCCTTTGTTGTATAAAAAGGTTCGAAGATACGACCTTGGGTTTTTTTATCCATCCCAATACCTGTATCCGTGACTATCAGTTGAACGTATTTGCCAGGCTTTGGAGTATAGAGGCTACTTTTTATGTTTTTGTGAGTTATATTAAAAGTTTTCAGAAATAGATCTCCTTCTGCGGCCATGGCATCGGCGGCGTTTACAAAGAGATTCATAAGTACCTGCTCGATTTGTCCCTGATCTGCTAAAATTGCTTTTAAATCCTTTGAAAGCTCATAATGAACGGTAATATCTTTTCTGGTTCTGGCTAAAGTATTTGCAGTTTCTTCAACCAATTGGTTCAAGCTGATAGGATTGACCTGATACTTTCCTTTCCTTGCATACCCGAGAAGCTGCTTGGTAAGCATTGATCCACTTTTTACTGCGTTTTCTATATTTATTAAAGATTGGCAATGGGGATTATCTGAATCTAAATCACAATGTATTAAGGAGGCATTTCCTTGTATTGCCATTAGTAGGTTATTGAAATCATGAGCTATTCCACCCGCAAGGGTACCAATGGCCTCCATCTTTTGTGCCTGCTGCAGCTGGCCTTCAAGTTGTTTACGCTCTGATATATCTTCTATGATACCATCATAATATTTCACTTTCCCATTTTCATCTTTTACGCAAACGCTTGAGACAGAGCCTTTTATGGAAGCGCCATCCTTTTTCCTTAAATTTAATTCTTCGTTTTTAACAAATCCCTTTGCTAACATTTTTTCATTAAATAAATTCCGGTCAATTGGATTTTCGTATAAATCCGCAACATCAACAGCCAGAAACTCATCTTTGCTTTGAAAACCAAACATTTTCACAATAGCAGGATTTGCTTCGATGAATTTTCCTTTTGGCCCGACAGTATTACGGTATACCCCAACATTTAGATTGTTGGTCAGTGTCTTGTATCTATTTTCGCTCTCTCGTAGCATACGTTCAGCTTGTTTACGGTTAGTGATATCCGTTATTACGGTTATCAGACAATTTTCTCCGCTATATCGGATAGTTCGTGCCGAAAGCAGAGTGTGTATGGGTTTTCCGTCCTTGCTTTTAAGATTAATATCTAAATCATCGATTTTCCCTTTCTCTTTAATAATTTCTAATAAATGGTTCCAATCTCCATTGGTAAGAATATTGAGGTCGAATGGAGTTTTGCCTAAGACTTTCTCCCTTGCGTAACCGGTCAATTGACAAAAACATTCATTTACTTGCATATAACAACCATCATTGATTCCTAAGATAGTTATAGAGTCAGGGGCTGATTCTAAAATGGTTCTGTATTGATCTTCGCTCTCTCGCAAGGCCTCCACAGCTTCTATTCGAAGCTGAATCTCATGCATTAACTTATCATTTGCTACAGCAAGCTTTTGGTTCTGCTGTTCCAACTGATCTTTATTCTTTTTTATCAAGCCTGCGCTGGTGGCAGATATAAAAGCAACTGTATATAGAAGTGCTATCACTACGAAAATGATGACTAATTGATTTGTCAATGGGGGGGATAATTCTGCGGTTAGGCCTAAATGAGGAATAATATCAATTTGTATCAATGCGAACATCAGAACATATGTTGCAGCACAAAGACCGGCGACGATAAAACATTGCTTTTTGGGGGCAACTACTCCAACATAGGCGATTAAAGCTGCATAAATGAGAGTGAGATGTGTCGCTTCAATGTCACCACAAAAGTATATTATTGAAGTATAGCCTAATATTTCAAGCTGATTAATTAACAACGAAAAATTGTTATAGGACCGTTCGCTTGAAATATTCTTTAAAGCCATTAAAGCGGGAAAATTTATCAGAATAAGATATAAAACTGATACGCTTATTCCTATTAAATGGTGGGTTTTGAGCACACCGGTTGAAAAAGCAATTAAAGCAAAAGCCCATCCACTTAAACTTGCAATCGAGCGTACAAGTGCTCCTCGCAGATGCCTGCTATTTAGCTTTTTGATTTTATCAGGAGATAATTTGTTTTTATCTGCCGTCAATTGAGATTTCACGGTGAGCACCTTTTTTTTAATATAGATACGTCAATGATATAAGTTAGTGCTTTTACGGCTAATTATGTCGAACGTTTATATTATGGTATGTGGAGATCATTAAATGTAGCAGGAATTGTGCCAGGGTTGATAGTAAATATTATGATATATATCATATGGATATGGCAGTTTTACAGAGTAATGGACATAAGTTGACTAGGTGAAACGTCAAACAATTGACTTAGTGCGTATCACGAATAATAAAAGCTGAAATTAAAAAATACTTTTTGGATCAATATTTTTGTCACATGGTTTACATAAAAATAGGATTTGGGAGTAACCGAAAATTCTTTAGATTTGCTGATGCAAGGTAATCAAATTTGGCTTGCCTAAAAGTGTATGTTGCGTGCCTGCATCGAATCTTTAAAGGTGAGCTAAAAATTTAGGATTAGCGAAAGAAAGGTTAATTTTTACAGAAGGTTAGATGTGTGCTTGATCAAGAACAAATTTGAGGCTTTTCAAAACCTGAGATCAATTGATAATCGCAACTTTACTATTTTTACAGAGTGCATATCACAGGATTTTTAATGGCGTCAAAAACCTGTAATAAATAGCGAGACTGTCGAAAAAGTCCAAAAGTAACGATTTTACCAATTTCGCATGTATTAAAATCAATAACTTACAGGCACTTAATTCACAGATTTAGGGTTTTTCGACAGTCTCAGCAGGTATCGGCAATTCAGTCCCAATACCAGGGATTGATTATATCAGATTTTTGAAGCTCTTATTTTTTCCGAACATTGAGCTATCACCGGCATGTGAAACATTTTTAGAAGGGTTTAATGCATAACGAAAATTATTTACCTTTTTATCCTTTCAACAAGGGCGCTAAGCATCTCATTTATGTATGGATTAACTTCTTTAAACTCTACACCAATGCCTTGTTGATTTGAACGGACAATATCCCCCTTTATTTTGAATGGACGATCATATCCATGCATGTTAAATGACAGTATGATTTCTTCACCGATATTAAAAGGCCTACTCGTTTCGATGAATAAACCACTTCTGCTGATGTCTGAGATATTATCTGAGTAGATGCGATTTTGTGTCGCATAGCTAATTTGAATTTTGTATGCTTTTCTAATTGATATTCTCTTATTCTCAGCAATCAACTCCTCAACATAAATCAAGAGTTGTGTTTGTTGCTCTTGACTTAACCTGAGAATGGCATCAAACAATTTTTTAATGGTAATGTTGTATTTTTCAAACTTATTAAAAATACTTCCCATTTTTCATACTGATCAAAACAATTAAAACAATTATAGCCAATGTAGAATATATAAATAATATTCAAGCAACTTAATCATCGAAATTACCTAATCCTATATAAAAGATTACTAAGTGTTTTTGACAAATTGGTACTGACTTTTTCAAATTCGATTCCACTTCCCAAGCGATTTGCATTAGCCACTTCACCTTTGATCCTAATTATTTCTTCATCGCCATCCATCTGGATATCCATCAAGATTTTTTCTCCAACTAAAAGAGGTTTTTGAGTCTCTATGAAACAGCCATCCCGACTAATATTGATAATGAAATTGTTGTAAATTTGCTCATTGTAAAAATACCTTACAGGCATTCTACAAATTTTTCGGGCAGATGCTCTTTTTTCTTTAAGAATTAATTTTTCCACATTCTTTAACAGAAATCGTTGCTCTTCTGGGTTTAAAGTTAATATCAGGTTGAACAACTTTGTCATATAGATATTGTATTTTTGAAATGTAATTTTTGATGATCTCATAACAGCAAAATATAGACTCTGTTGTTAGAATTTTTTATCAGTACCTGAAATTATTAAACAGTATTCGAGAAAAGTGACCCTATGTTGATTATCGGGCTATTTATTTAAAACTTAAAAATTTTTTATGTGTATTATAAATATTCGGAGACTACTAAATAGATGAAAATAATAATCTTAAGGAATTAATTTCGATGTGTTAAACGATTAATGTTTTTTATATGAAAATTTGAAGATTGTGCATAGAAACTAAATGTTGGACCAGATCGAAAATTACGATATCAAATTGTATTTTTTTGCACGGCTGGAGATGGATTGTGAAGTTTAAAGTGCCTCGGTATGAGGTCAGATATCATGGAAAGGTGATTTGGGAAGATATCTCCGGACTTGCTTTGATGCAAAGTTTACAGGAAACTTATGGTCGACTGA
>Ga0210098_1000115_pt1 | contig 28894 bp, 26 predicted proteins | sample Joice_ThreeSqA_D_FD_184870 | JGI IMG/M metagenome (GOLD analysis project Ga0210098, IMG submission 184870) | Wetland microbial communities from San Francisco Bay, California, USA, that impact long-term carbon sequestration - Joice_ThreeSqA_D1... | ecosystem: Environmental > Aquatic > Marine >...
GCCACATCCAGCCGGATCCCCGTTATTCCCATCATACCGAACAGTACCACCAGCGAGATGGTAAGCGGGATGATCCCCAGCAGTCCGGCTTTCAGTGACCTGAATATGAGGGAAAGCAGGATGAAAATAATGACTAGCGCAATGCCCAGGGAGTAATAGGTACCCCTGAGTACCTTGTTGGCCAGCTCGGTCCGCACATAACCGTATCCACCAATGGCTTCAACCGACGTATCCCCGCTGGTAATCTCCTTCAGTCTGCTGATGATCCCGTTGACCACCTCGTTGTTGGGATCATTGATCCGAATCATCAGCAGCGCATGCTCATAATTGAAGTCCACCAACTGTTCCAGTTCTTCAGGATCACCGTTCATGGAGTATAGCTCCATGTATTGAGCCACTGCATCCCTTGAGGGAGGGATCCTGTTATACAGAGGATCAACCGGGTCGTTCAGTGCCTTGCTGAGTTCACGCACCACACCTGAGAATCCGATGGTGTAGTCCACAGCATCCATTTTCTCCATCTCTTTCCTGTAGGACTCCATCCTCTGGAGAAGTCCCGGGTCAAGCATATCACCCGAAAAGAGTACAGAGATATTCTCTGATCCGCCAAACTTAGAGTTAATAATTTTTGCTGCCCGCTTCACTTCGTGCTTTTCCGGGAAGAAATTTTCTTCATTGGAGTCGACCTTTAGAAAGAATATCCCGGTTGAGATGATCAGGGTGGTTCCCAGAGCCACAACCGGTATTATCCTGCGATTCCTGACGACAAAAAAGGAGAACCTTCTCAGCAGGCTTTTACCTCCAGATCCGGATACACCTGAAATAGAAGGTATATACTTCGATTCCGGCAGCAACGAGAGCAGGGCAGGTAAAAGTACCAGGCTGAAAATGATAGCCATTAAGACCCCGATACTGGCTACCAGGGCCATCTGGCGTGCAGGGATCATGGTATGTGCCCAGAGGGCTGATATCCCCGCTATGGTGGTAAGCCCGGTTATGATGACCGGCTTCCAGAGATCACGGGTTATACGGACCGCCTTTTCAGGCATACTTTCATGGTTCCCTGAAGCATTGAGTTCCTGGTACCTGGAAATCATATGTATGCCGTAGTCGTTGGCCACCGCAATTAGAATAATGGGTACCAGGATGGTGATGATATAGAATTTCCATTCCAGGATCGGGATCATGGAGAGCCCGATCAGCGCTGACATAACCACCACCAGAAACGGGAGCCAGACACCTCTCCACTCCCTGAAGACCAGATAGAGGAAAATCAACATCATCAGGAGTGCGATCGGGATCAGGATCATACCGTCGCGTTTAATATCATGATCGATGGCCTGGCGGAGGTACGGGAGACCGCCGAACAGGATCTCTTCCTTCCCCGGATACTCCTGCAGGATATGATTGATCCCCTTAAAAACCGCATCTTCATCTGCATCTTTGGTGAGTGTCATCACCATGGCTGTTGCTTTGAAATCGTCCGATACCATCACCTTGTAGACGAGGTCGTTACTTCTTATTGTCTCACGAAGTTCCTCCCGCTGGGCATCATTATTGGGTATGCGAAGGACGGTTGGATCCACATACAAAATCCCCTCTTCGCCATGTATATAATTGGAGCCAAACAGTGACGAAGTTCGTTTGATCCCATCCATTCTGTCAATGGCTTTTTCAACAGATCTTACACGATTTAAAGTGGATGCATCCAGGATATCCTCAGTCTTAAAAATCATCATGATGATGTCCTGGTTTCCGAATACCTCCTCAATTTTATCCGTATTGACCATTGAGGTCATAGATTTGGGAAAGTAGTTTTTCAGATCCGGATCGATCTCCAGTTTAAGGAGCGACATGGATAGTCCAACAGTGAGAAGGATGGAAGCTGCGATAATCCACCAGCGGTATTTAATCAACTTTTTATTCATCGTTCAAGTTTAAAATGTAATCGTCATTGAGATAAAGCCTGCATTTAGCACCGGTCCTACCAGATCATAAAGTGAATTTTTACCTCCCCAGAAACCACTGTAACCAGCTTTCACAAGCAAGCCATCAGCAGGTGCCCATGATATGGATGGCTGAGTGGCCCACTCTTTAGTTGTAATATTGTATATCACAGGAAGTGAGATCTCCACCTCATCGTGTAGAAGGTTTACTCTTAAAACCAGGAATGTTGAATGATAATACTCCTTCAGCTGGTAATTGTATAGCCTGTTGAATGCTGCGACCTGCTCCTTTACCAGGTTGTCCACCATAGCAGCTGTATTGATGTTCGTTTCTCCCTGAATCAGTGGGAGTAACTGTTCCTGATCTGCAGAGAGTGCGGGTTCGGCAAGTGCAGGAGTAAAGTCCATGATAAATTTCCCATAGTAACCTGCGATGGCGGTCAGCCATGAGCCACTCCTTTCCAGTTCGGCTGTATAGGAGAGTTCGGGGAAGGGGAGGTATTCCATCCCATCATGGCTTTTGGTCGACCGGAACCATGCGCCTTCAGCCCTCAGGATCCAGGAACCGACAGGGACTGAGATATCCGCACCTGCCATCCTGATCCGGTAGGCTTTCTCATAGATATTCAATGCAATGGGTTCCATACTGAGCGAATCCATTTCAAAGGAGTCAAATGCAATGCCCGGCCAGTTATGGTATCCATCAAACCAGTAGAGTGACGCATCCAGTATCGGAGCATGGAGATCCAGCGAAAAGCCATAACTACCTTTATCCAGTGTAACACCAGGATAATCCGGTTCGAGGAAGGATACATATCCGGGCATCGGGATGGGTTCAATAAATAGCTTACCAGGCTGATAAAGCGGGTTCCATGTTCCGGTCAGCTTCAGGTAAGATCCCATATTGACATCTCCCTGCAGGGCCCAGATCCCCAGATTCATATCATCAATTTCAGGCGACCGTCTGGTGGGATCCCTTGGAGTGAGTTTATTGGTCGGGTTGAACAGTGTTCCTTTTCCCCAGGGGGAAATCAGTTTTCCCATCCTGAAACCTGCCGGCCCTGTTTGAAGATCCACATACGCTTCCCTGATCTCTACTTCTGAAACAGATTGTTGCCACTCGGTCCCATACCTGAACCGGATTTCGGCGTGAGCCGATGCCTTTGTTCCGGCTCTTGCTGTTAACTGCAGGCTTGCCTGTCCATACGCGCTCTGCAGGTAGGGATCCTCCCCGAGAGGGGTATTACCAAGATAGAGTGCTGAACGTAAAAATCCTCCAATGGATATATGATCCCTACCTTGATCTACCGGGTTCTCGAGGAGGTTTGATTCAAAAAGTCCCTGCCCCATTACAGCTGAAGCCACAAATATCAGCAACACTCCAGATAGCATTTTTCTTGTCATGCCGTAAATCTAGCATGACTTCCCTTCTGCGTCGTCCGGCTGGAGCGGTCCGGACTTGTTAAACGTGTTGAATGGGTTCAAGCCGACAGGTCTGAACCATTTGACACTATATTTGCTATTTTTAGATCCATGAAGAATTTAATTGCATCCCAGCGTGACTATTTTCTGGCCGGTCACACCATGCCAGTCTCTGAGAGAAAGAAGAACCTGCGCAAGCTTCATGATCTGTTACTGGCCAATGAGGCTTTGCTGACAGAAGCCATATACAAGGATTTCCGGAAACCTGAAATGGTAACTATCGAGAATGAATTAAGTCTTCCCTACGGCGAAATTAATGGTGCCATCCGGCAAATGAAAAGATGGACACGTTCCAGTTGGCGGCTTACCAATCTTTCCAATTTTCCGGCCCGGTCCAGAACGGTTCCTGTACCCTATGGGGTAACCCTGGTAATCGGTCCATGGAACTATCCATATATGCTCTCCCTGGTCCCTGTGATCTCCTCGCTGGCTGCAGGAAATACTGTTATACTGAAACCCAGTGAAGTCACCTCAAATTCTGCTGCTGCACTGGCCACATTAATCAACAATAACTTTACAAAGGAGCTGGTTCATGTGGTAGAAGGGGGAGTGGAGGAGACAACCGAGTTGCTTAAGCAGAAATTTGACAAGATTTTCTTTACCGGGAGCACCAGGGTGGGCAGAATTGTGATGCGGGCAGCTTCAGAACAGCTTATACCTGTGACACTGGAACTCGGGGGAAAGAACCCGGTTATCGTTATGCCGGATTGCAATCTGAAACGCACTGCCAGGCGGATTGCGTGGGGAAAACTTCACAACAATGGCCAGTCCTGTGTTTCCCCTGATCACCTCTATGTGCATGAATCCATAAGGGAGCAGCTTATTCAGGAAATAGGAAAGCAAATGAATTGGATTACAGGTTCCGATCCCAAAAGCAGCCCCTTGCTACCGCGGGTGGTAAATGAACTGAACTTTGACCGGATAGCCGGACTGATAGATCCTGAAAAGGTGGTTTATGGTGGGGGGATGAACCGGTCTGATTGTTATATTGAACCCACTATCATGGACAGGGTGACCCCCGACGATCCGGTGATGCAGGAAGAGGTATTCGGTCCGCTCCTGCCTGTTCTATCCTATAGCGATCTGGAAGTGCTGGTGGAGTCTCTTAAATTAAAGCCCACACCGCTTGTTCTCTATATCTTCACAAGTAAAATACAACTGGCAAAGAAGATCATGAAGGAAGTTGCTTCCGGAGGAGGAATGATCAACGAGGTGATCATGCTTTTTATTAATATGAACGCACCTTTCGGTGGGGTTGGAGCTTCAGGGATGGGCAGCTATCACGGCAGGGCTGGTTTTAATGAGTTCAGTCACCACAAGACCATTATGGTTAAACCCATGTGGTTCGAGCTCTTTTTGAAGTACCCTCCCCATCGCAAATTCTATCTGCGCATCTACAGATCGGTTCTGGGAAGATCTTTCAGGAATTTTTGGCACTGAGTTCAACCAGGTATTCACTGGGGGTTCGACCCGTCTTCTCTTTGAAAATAGTATTGAAACTTGATTTGGAATTGAAACCCGAATCGAATGCAATAGCAAGAATGGTGAGCTGTTTCATATCTTCGCTTTTCATACGCTCTTTTACCTCATTGACCCTGTATTCATTGACCAGGTTGTAAAAGTTCATTCCCATATGCTCGTTGATCACCTCCGACAGGATATGCCTGGATATCTTCAGCTGTTCAGAGAGGTTATAAATGGTAAGTTCCCTGTCCAGGTAAGGCTTTTCGATAACCATATATTTCCTGATCTTATTTACATAATCAGCCACATCCTTCTGTCTCAGTCCTGACCTCTGGTATTTCTTTGAATCGGCCTCCTTATCTTCAGATTCATCCTGTTTTTTATACCGGACAACCTCTTCAAAGATACTGGGCTGGTTAAATCCGAATACTCCGAACAGAAAGGTAAGAAGTGTCAGGCTGATAAAGGAGAGTTCATATGGATCGAATGGCATAAAGCCCGTCAGAATATCGATTCCTCCAAAAATGAACATGATCACATATCCTGAATAGAAGGTGATGGAGAGGCCCAGCAGCCACTGAAGCGTGATCTTTCCCGAGGAGTAGCTTACCAGTTCTTTCAGCCTTTTCTGGTGCCTGTGTATCACCACGAAGGTGGCCACTGAATAGGCGGAAATTGAGATAAAAAATGTGATCGCGTAGATGATCCTGAATGACACAAACCTGTCTATCACCAGGAATCCGGATGTGCCATGCATCACCGGTTCATCTATGAAAACAAGGGAGGCAATCAGGAAGATGATAAAGGGTGAAAAGTGCCACAGATAGCGGTTATCAAACTGCGGTTTTTCGGAGGTCATCCATTTGGCATACAACAGTAAAAGCGGGCCATAGGTATAGGGAAGGATCTTGATGGGATAAAGCTCTGCCATGGTCTCATTTAGCAGGACTATGATCATCTCAATACAGATAATAAACAGCCACGCTGCGAGGATCTTGTTGGCCATCATTCTGGGCCTCTTAACTGCAATCAGGATGCCGATAAAAAGGGTCTGGGAGATGCCAATATAGAGGATTGCATCCATGTCGAAATGTACGAAATTTTAGTTACATTTGGGACTCATTCAAAACCTATAACACAACTGATTAATGAGCGTATTATTGAATAAAAAATCCAGAGTCATTGTCCAGGGATTTACCGGAAGCGAAGGTACTTTTCATGCCCGGCAAATGATTGAATACGGTACCACGCTGGTTGGTGGGGTAACCCCGGGAAAAGGGGGGCAGGAGCACCAGGGAAGACCCGTATTTAATACCGTTAGCGAAGCGGTCGAAAAGGCTGGTGCGGATACTTCTGTGATCTTTGTACCACCACCATTTGCCGCTGATGCCATCATGGAGGCTGCCGACGCCGGGATCAAACTTGTAGTGTGCATTACAGAGGGCATTCCAACAGCTGACATGATCAAGGTAAAAGCCTACCTGAAAAACCGCGATACAAGGCTGGTTGGTCCCAACTGTCCGGGAGTAATCACCCCTGGTGAGGCCAAGGTAGGGATCATGCCGGGATTTATCCATCAGAAAGGAGTCATCGGGATTGTATCACGTTCGGGGACTCTGACCTATGAAGCTGTGGATCAGATCACCAAAACAGGATTGGGGCAATCCACCTGTATTGGTATCGGTGGTGATCCGATCATCGGGACAACTACACTGGATGCAATCAAATTGTTGATGAAGGATGAACAGACCAAAGGCATCATCATGATCGGGGAGATCGGCGGAAGCATGGAAGCGGATGCAGCTTACTGGATCAAAGAGCATGGAACTAAGCCGGTGGTCGGGTTTATAGCAGGTCAGACTGCTCCAAAGGGACGCAGGATGGGTCATGCCGGGGCCATTATAGGGGGAAAAGCCGATACAGCAGCGGCAAAGATGAAGATCATGGAAGAGTGTGGTATAACCGTAGTAGTATCACCAGCTGAAATAGGGGAGAAGATGGCTGCACTTTTGAACTAGATCCCTCTCTATTACAGGTAATTGTTTTTTTCATTTCTTTGCATTTGTTTTATCTTGAAAAAATTAACCTATATCATGGATCTACTTAAAGGAAAAGTTGCAGTGGTTACCGGTGCCGCCAGAGGTATTGGAAGGATGATCGCATTACGTTATGCACAGGAGGGAGCAGATATTGCATTTACAGATCTGTCGAGGGATGCAAATATGGATTCCCTGGAGAAAGAGCTGTCTGGACTCGGTGTAAAGGGTAAGGGATATGTAAGTGATGCAAGTAATTTTGATGAGGCACAACAGGTTGTTGATCAGGTAGTCACTGACTTTGGGAAAGTGGATGTTCTTGTCAATAATGCGGGGATTACGCGCGATACCCTGTTAATGCGTATGGATGAGGAGATGTGGGATCTGGTTATCAAAGTGAATTTGAAATCAGTCTTCAATTTTACCAAGGCCGCACAAAAGTATATGCTGAAGGCCAGGACCGGTTCAATAATTAATATGAGCTCCGTAGTAGGTGTGAATGGTAATGCTGGTCAATCCAATTATTCCGCTTCGAAGGCGGGTATCCTTGGATTTACGAAATCGGTTGCCAAGGAGCTTGGAGCCAGGAATGTACGCTGTAATGCAATAGCTCCGGGTTTTATCATTACCGATATGACCGATAAACTTCCTGAGAATGTTAAGGAGGAGTGGATTAAGACCATACCGCTGAAACGTGGCGGATTACCTGAAGATGTTGCAAATGTGGCCCTCTTTCTGGCATCCGAGCTATCCTCCTATATGACCGGCCAGACTCTGCAGGTATGTGGGGGTATGAGTGTTTGACCGGGACAGTAAAACAAAAAAGTGAATTTCATCCGGATACGGTTCCTGTTCAGGGCATTGATCTTGCTCCTTTTGCTCCAGGGATGTGGTGGTATATACAGCGTGGTTGAATTTGAAGTACTTGAACCTGCCACTGTTAATTTTCCTGATGATGTGTACCAGCTGGTGTTCCTTAACAGGGCTCCTATTACCATTGATATCTGGGCAGAAGATAATCAGGTGGGGATGGATTCCCGGCAACTCATTATTCTGGATACTCTTATTGTGAACAACCTGCACCGCGGGGTGCTTGATGTATTGAGGCATTCTCCGGCAGAAAGGTTCCAGAGACCTATCTGGTTGTCCGACAGAAGAACTGATACCAGTTTGCTGGAGGACCTCGTGCTGACCAGGAGGGAAGTCTCTGAAATTTGTGATTCCATCGGTGGTGATGCCATTATCAGCCTGGAGTACTATTCGTCGTCAGTTCAGCAGCATTTTGATTTCTACACTGATGAACCTGATGAAATCCTGAATCATTATTTTGAGGTTTCCAATAAGGTGATATGGAAAATATACCTGCCCGATCGTCCCAGGCCTTTTGATTCCTACAACACGGTTGATACGCTGTTCTTTCCAGTCATTCAGAACGGGGAACTGCTATCCTATTCCCCCGGTCTGAACATGCTCAGGGATCTGTTTTATGAAAGCGGCTATAAATACGGGACGTACCTGGTTCCAGTGTGGAACCGGACATCAAGGGTTCTGTACAGGGGCCGTGAGGACTCACTGAAACTTGCAATAAAGTATACCGATGCCGGAGATTGGGAGAGTGCCTTCACCATCTGGAATGACCTGACCGGTTCGGAAGATAGCACACTGGTCGCCAAGGCATTTCACAACATGGCGGTCTATTATGAGATTGAGGACAAGCTCGATACTGCCAGCATGATGCTCGATCTTTCACTGGAACATGATACACTGGATCCGGACAGATTGTACAAGGAGGAACTTGAAGTGAGATTGTTGAACAGGAAGGACCTTGAAAGGCAGGTGAGGATGCGATAAAAAATGTTAGAATGTTAAAAAATATTAGGAATGAAAGAATGGGAGGGGAATGATGTATAATACGGTGTTTTATCTTTTGATCGGGATTTTGATTTTTGGATATCTTCTGGAGAGGATACTGGACAGTATGAACCTTGCCCATACAGTTCCGGTACTGCCGGAGGAGTTGTCAGATATTTTTGATGCGGAGGAGTATAAGAAAAGCCAGATGTATAAGCGGGACAATACCCGTTTCTCTTTTATTACAAGTTCACTTGGCCTGCTGGTTATGCTGATCCTGTTCTTCCTGGGAGGCTTCGGCTGGCTGGACAGGCAAATTGACGGCTTGACCACACACTATGTAGTTCATGTGCTGATTTTCTTTGGAATATTTGCACTGCTAAGTGATATTCTGACGACTCCATTTGATCTTTATAACACCTTTGTACTGGAGGAGCGTTACGGGTTCAACCGGACCACACCCGTGACATTTATTCTTGACAAGTTAAAAGGGTGGCTTTTGGGTGCTATTTTAGGCGGAGGGTTGCTGGCACTTGTCACCTGGGTGTATATGTTAACAGGGAAATGGTTCTGGCTGATTGCCCTGGGGCTGGTGACACTGGTAACCCTTTTTATGACCATGTTCTATTCCAACCTGATCGTTCCACTCTTCAACAAACAGAAGCCTTTGGAGGAGGGATCGCTGAGGGAAAAAATTGAGAATTTTGCAAGCCGGGCCGGGTTTAAGCTGGATAATATATATGTCATGGATGGTTCCAGGCGTTCCAGCAAAGCGAATGCCTATTTTACGGGCCTGGGACCAAAGAAGAGGATCGTCCTGTTCGATACGCTGATCGAAGATCTGGAGGAGGAGGAGATCGTTGCAGTACTGGCACATGAGGTGGGACACTACAAGAAGAAGCATTCCACCACCGGACTGATACTGTCAACCGTGCAGATGGCCATCATGCTTTATCTTTTTTCAATTTTTGTAGGGATGGATAGTTTTGCAATAGCCCTGGGAGGTAAAGCGGCATCGTTTCATCTTGGCCTGATAGCCTTCGGGGTCCTTTATTCACCGATTTCCATGCTTTCGGGTTTGGGAACCAATGCATTGTCGAGACACAATGAATTCCAGGCGGATCATTATGCTAAAGAGAACTATAAAGCAGATTATCTTGTTTCATCCTTGAAGAAACTATCAAAGAACAACTTGAGCAACCTGACGCCCCATCCTGTCTATGTGTTTTTTCATTATTCGCATCCTCCGCTGCTTCAGAGGATCCGCCAGTTAAAAAAATTGCGGGTCAAATGAATTATTAAGTACCTTTATTGAAGTGCACAGCTGCACTTTGCAAACCTCATGGGGTCAAAAATAAGGAGAAACATAAGACGTCGTGATTTCCTGGCGGGTATTGCCTCCATACCCCTTCTGGGGGCCTCTCATGAAATCAGCAAAAAACGTAGTTCAGGCGGATCCTCACCATCCAAAAAAAGTAATCCTGTTCGCCTTGGTATTATAGGGTTTGGCAGCAGGGGAGAGGAGCTGGTCAGTGCATCAAAACTGGAAGACCTGAATGTCGAATACCGGGGTGTATGTGAGATCTTCAACAGCCGGATGGAGCGGGGAGTATCAATGGCAGGGTCCGAAGCGAGGGATTACGGCCATTATATCGAGCTTCTGGAAAGCAATGATATAGACGCCGTGATCATTGCAACTCCGGATCACTGGCATGCCAGGATGGCTATCGATGCTGCCAACCGGGGTAAACATATCTACCTGGAGAAATGTATGACCCGTACACCCGGGGAAGCAAAGGCACTGAGGGATGCGGTAAAAAAAAACAATGTGGTATTTCAGCTGGGTCACCAGGGACGGCAGCGCGATCTGAACCAAAAGGCAAGGGAGTTGATCGCCAAGGGTACACTTGGCGAGATTACACTGGTAGAGACCACAACCAACCGCAACGATCCGCTCTCAGGGTGGACGATACTCGGTGATGAGAAGGCAAGCGGCGGATCCATCGACTGGGAACAGTTTCAGGAACCGGCTGCGGTGAAAGTACCTTTCAGCAAGGAGCGGTATTATGGCTGGAGAAATTACTGGGATTATGGAACCGGAATATCGGGAGATCTGCTGACCAACGAATTCGATACAATGAATATGATCCTGGACCTGGGGATCCCGGAATCTGCTATTGCAACGGGAGGTTTATATGCCCACCGGGACGGAAGGGAGGTGCCGGATGTATTCAATGCCTCATTTGAATATCCCGGTAAAGAATTGACACTTCTCTACAGCGGAACACTGGCAAGCGGGATTCCCCGGGGGACTCTGGTTATGGGGCGTGACGCAACGTTGGAACTGGGAAGGATCCTCTCAGTCTGGGTTGATAAACAATCCATCAAGTACAAGAGCAGGATCGAATCGGGCATCATAGATCCCACATCACCACTGGTGAACTATTTAAAGCCTATTGATAGTGTGGATGCTGTCTCTTCGGCAACATCCAAATATTTTGCGGACCGCGGACTGGAACTGACTTATAGCGGAGGGAGAGCTGTTAACACCACTTACCTGCATCTGGCAGAATGGATCCGTTGCATCCGGACAGGAAGTACCACAAGCTGCAACATCGAAAGGGGGTTTGAAGAGGCAATGGTAGCTCATATGGCTACAATTTCCTATCTTGAGGGAAGAAAAGTCAGGTGGGATGCTGCAACCGAAAGAATCATCTAAAATATAACCAACTAAATTACCACGACTATGAACACTTCCAGTAACATGAACAGACGAAAATTTCTGCAAAATGCAGCAGTCAGCACAGCCGCCATTGGATTATCTTCTCCGGCCATGAGTATGATGAACGGTGAAAGTCAAAAGAAAGCGGACAATAAGGTTGGCCTCTACAGCATCACATTCGAAGGGGTTTGGTACAAAGGTGATGCTCTTACCCTGGACGATATGCTGGTCAAAGCCAAGGAGTATGGCTATGACGGAATTGAGGTAGACGGGAAGCGTCCTCATGGCAACCCCCTGGATATGCCAACTAAACGTTGCAAGGAACTCAAGTCAAAGGCCAATGATCTTGGTTTGGATATATACGCTGTTTCTGGCAACAATGATTTCAGCAGTCCGGTTCCGGAATACCGGGAGTGCCAGATCGTCTATCTTCGTGAGCTGATGCGAATGACCGCTGACCTTGGAGTAACACCCCTCAGGGTCTTCCTGGGGTGGCCGGGTGTGACCCTGCATCCCGATGGTGGCAGGTATGATATAGCCAGGGAAAGCTGGCAGCATCTCCACTATCAGTTTGAACCCGAGCAGATCTGGGACTGGTGCAGGGACGGGCTGATCGAGAGCGCAAAATACGCAGAAGATTTCGGCGTTACGCTGGCCCTGCAGAATCACCAGCCGGTGATCAGTGACTGGAGAGATATGATACGTATGATCAAGGAGGTGGACTCCCCGGCACTGAAGGCCTGTCTTGATGCACCCATCCTGGAAGACAAGAGTGCCGAAAATATCAGGGAGGCAGCAGCGGCAGTGCAGGGTATTCAGATGCTGAGCCATTTTGGAGGTGAATTTGACAGGGACGAAAACGGGAATATAATGGATTCGCAGGATCACAGCGATCACGGGGATATGGCTGAAGAACAAAAAGCGGAAAGATATCTGCCGGAATTTGCAAAAAACATGAACAAGATAGGCTATGAAGGTTACTTCAGTTATGAACTGTGCCACCCGCTTCCCGTTGTGAATGGCGAGAAGGTTGGGATCGACTTCGTGGAGAAAAATGCAAAACTGGCCTGTGAAATGATGAAGGGATTAGTACAGGCCTAATGTTGGTAGAGGGCCAGCTAAGGCTCCTCCTCCAATATACTAGTAAAAAAGCCTCCGGTGATCCGAAGGCTTTTTATATGAAATGTGAAGGATTGATCTACTGTAGCCCATTCAATACAGAAGTAAAGAATGCTTCCATTTCATGGCAGTAATAGACCCCGTATTTTTTGAAGGTGGCTTTTGTCCTTTCATCGGGTTTCCAATCGAAGAATGCATGGCTTGCACCACCGACCTGCACATACTGGACTCTGTGACCGGCTTTCACCAGGGCATCCATATACCCCGTTACCTCTGCATCTTTAATGAGGGGATCAACGGATCCGCGGGTCAGATACTGGGGTACTTCCCTGACCTCTGCATCGGGTATATTGTATAAAGGAGCAATAGCCATGGTCCAGGTACTGTCTGCTGCGGGATCCTCAGAATAAGTATTGAGCATCTCCGCGCCAAATACGCCATAACTGGGAGCAGCTGCCTTGATGGCTGCCATCATTTCAGTGCTTAACTGTGCCACCGTCTTATTTTTAGGAACATACGAGGGCATGAACTCAAATACTCCCGGGGTCTTTCCGAATCCTCCCGTCCCGATATGGTTGGGCATATCCGCACATGCTGCAGATAAATGTCCGCCTGCACTGTCTCCAGTCAACAGGATGGTAGAGGCATCCCCTCCATACTCAGCCGCATGTTCCATGATATGTGCAACAGCTCCATAAACATCTCCTGTAAGGTCCGCCATGGTATTGTTGGTATCATCGCCATCCAGTTTAGCGGCCCAGCGGTAATCAATACTGCAAACAACGTACTTTCCGCTTTTGGTCAGTTCTCTTGCCATGCCGCGCATGACATTCTCATCGTTGGAAGCCCAGCCTCCACCATGGATGATCACAATGATGGGCAGGTTCTTCGCACCTTTGGGTGAGTACACATCATATTTCAGGGTCTTTTTGCCGGGTTTGGCATAGACTACATCCTGGATCACATTCAGGTGGGCGACTTCTGACATTTCTATAAATGAAGCACCGATATGCTTTTCCTGATCAATGACCACTTCAAAGGGAGCGGACATGGATTCGTGGTACATGGCCCCCCATCTGCCCCGCACGGAATAGTAACCAGCATCAAGCACATAACCTGCATCCGGGGTGGCTGTGACTGTAATTACGGTGCCGGCGGCAACTTTTCCGTCCGCAGGAACGGCCGGATCGAGTTTGATGCTCCCGTTCATTGCTTCATCTACAACAACCGTGTAGGAATTTTCCTGAGCCTTCATGCTGCTCAGACAGACGAGCATGATGAGAAAACTGGCTGACAGGGTTCTGAAGAATATTTTTTTCATCTCTGCGATTTTAGAATGAATCCCAAAGATAATGTTTATGGATTGGAAATTGTATTGTACTACTCCAAATAATATGTCTAAATTACACAATAGGATCTTATTGCTTTGATCCGGGCATCCTGTTGATCCCTTCCCATTTCGCAACAAGTAAATCTGCGATTACTTCATGACCTTTATCAGAAGGATGCAGGCCGTCGTAGGTCATATTCATTGCTTCAACAGGGTAGGGGTATTCATCCGTTTGAGGATTAAATGGCACCCCTATGAAATCAGGGTATTTAAAATCTCTATATTCCCCGGTCTGAGGATCTTTCAGCCGCTTGAAATTGATTATGTTTTCCTGAACGATCCCGCTTTCATGGTAGAGATCCACCACAGGTATATGTTCCAGCTTCCCGATGGCGAGGATCGCATTGGCAAAATCTTCCAGGCTCTGATCGTTTTTTTCCCGGTAGCTGCCGTATGCATTATTACTGTTCATCAGGATATATACAAAGTCGCCCCGTTGCATGGGCGTTATGAAAATGATCCTGGCCGAACCGTTGAGTGTCCTGATCTTATCCATGATTATTCTGAAGGACCTGTTCACGGTTCCCGCGCCGGTATTTTGCCTGTAATCTTCAATGGTCCCTACAGGAACTCCGTGCCACCAATCGTTCGTACCCAGAAAAACGGTGTATACATCAGCTTTTACCAGTCCAATTGATTCTATCTGCTCTGCCATCCTGGCTGAAGTCCACCCATTGTGACCCTGATTAATGTATTGAATGTCTGGAAACCTTTCAGTTATCAGGGTCAGATATCCCTTTGTGATCCGGTTATCTGTTTCATCCACATGATCGTTCAGGTAAGTAATTGAATCGCCAATGGCCACCCATGTGGTTGTAGAAGGAGCCGCACCTGAAAGGCAGATCATAATTCCGAAAAGCAGTAGAATCTTTTTCAACATTGTATGTGTGTTTTGCTGACTGGTTTCAAAGCTTCAAAATAGCATATTATTGCAGAAAAAAAGGGACTCATGGTGATCAAAACCATAAGTCCCTGATAAAAGTGAGCGGGAAAGGGGGTTCGAACCCCCGACCCTCAGCTTGGGAAGCTGATGCTCTACCACTGAGCTACTCCCGCAGCGGAGTCAAATTTACATTTAATTTATATATTTTTGTCAACCTCCTTGAAAAACTGCAGCAAGTATGAGAAGCGCCATTATTACCATAGGGGATGAGATACTGATCGGGCAGGTAACCGATACCAATGCAGTATGGATATCACAGCAACTTAATGCATACGGTATCCAGGTGGGAGAGATGGTAACGGTATCAGATGATGCCGGGCAGATCACCAATACCCTGGACAGGTATATGGGTCATTTTGATCTGGTGATCATGACCGGAGGACTGGGGCCCACCAGCGATGATATAACCAAACAGACACTGGCTGACTATTTCAACAGTAAAATGGTAATGCAACCCGAGGTGCTGGAAAAGATTACTGCATATTTTAAGGAGGTGGGCCGCTCCATGCTGGAGGTGAACCGGTTGCAGGCCGAAGTACCTGAAGATTGTATGGTGCTGATCAATGACCATGGTACGGCTCCGGGGATGTGGTTCGAAAAAGAAGGTACGATCCTGGTCTCCATGCCCGGTGTTCCCTATGAAATGAAAGGTTTGATGGAAGATCGTGTGATCCCGGAGCTGGTAAAAAGGATCGAAATGCCACTTGTGGTTCACAAGACCATTTTGACACAGGGGGTTCCCGAATCCTATCTGGCTGCCATGTTGCGGGACTGGGAAAAGGATCTTCCGGATTGTGTTAAGCTGGCATATCTTCCCAGGCCCGGGATCGTAAGACTACGGTTGACACTTGTTGACAATTGTGCAAGTGATGCTGATCAAATACTTGAAAAATTAATAGGTAAATTACTGAAAATCATGCCAGAGCATATTTTTGGATATGATGATATGTCCCTGGAGGAATCCCTGGGAGTCCTGCTGCGCGAGAGGGGACTTTCCCTTGCATCAGCTGAAAGCTGTACCGGTGGCACGATAGCCAGTATGATCACTTCTGTGCCTGGAAGTTCGGATTATTACACAGGATCGGTAATCGCGTACAACAACCGGATCAAAACTGAAATACTTGGTGTGGATCCTTCCATTATCGAGGAGAAAGGTGCTGTATGCAGGGAGGTGGTGGAGCAGATGGCCCGGGGAATCAGAGCTGCATACGGAACTGATACCTCCATCGCCACATCGGGCATAGCCGGACCGGGTGGTGGGAGTGAGGAAAAGCCTGTGGGAACAACCTGGATATGTGTTCAATACGGTGATAGATCTTTTGCCAGGAAATACAGGTTCAGCGGCAACAGGGAACGCGTCATTATCCAGGCCAGCAATACCGCTCTTCAACTATTGCGGAGGGTTCTCCTCAACACCATCTGACCTGCAGACCGGATACTCTTTTTTTAAATGAAATGTTTGATTATTTGATAAATAATTGCGTAATTTGCGCCTCGTTAATAGAATCGATCTGAAATTTAAAGGAAAAATGTCTAAAATTTGTCAGATAACAGGTAAGAAGATGATGGTGGGAAACAACGTATCTCACTCAAAGAGAAGGACAAAAAGAACCTTCCAGCCGAATCTCTTCGACAGGAAGTTTTATCTTGAAGAGGAAAACAGGTATGTGAGCCTTCGTGTTTCTGCCCAGGCAATTCGCACCATCAATAAGAACGGACTGAAAGCTACACTGGATGAGGCCGTTAGAAAAGGATTTTTAAAATCTTATTAATATTATAGTAGAAAATGGCTAAAAAAGGCAAAGGAAACAGGGTGCAGGTAATTCTTGAATGCACCGAGCACAAAGAGAGTGGGATGCCGGGAACTTCACGCTATATTTCAACCAAGAACAGGAAGAATACCCCTGACAGGATGGAGTTGAAGAAGTACAATCCCATATTGAAAAAGGTAACTGTTCATCGCGAAATTAAATAAGGATCTGAAAAATGGCTAAGAAAGTAGTAGCAAGTTTGCAGAGTGGAGAGGGAAGAAACTTCACCAAATGTATAAAAATGGTGCGTTCTCCTAAATCCGGAGCATATATATTCGAAGAAGAGATGGTGCACACCGATCATATTAAAGATTTTTTTGCACAATAATCTTTATCTGGCATAATTCATTGTTGAGCTTTCTTTTCCTTGGAAAAGGAAGCTTTTTTTTCATGTTATGGGACTTTTTACTTCTGATAAGAAAAAAAATCTGGACAAGGGGCTCGAGAAAACCAAGGAGAGTGTCTTCAGGAAACTTTCCCGTGTTGTTGTGGGAAAATCCAGAGTGGATGACGAGGTCCTGGATAACCTGGAGGAAGTCCTGATCACCTCAGATGTGGGCGTGGAGACCACTCTGCGGATCATAGAACGGATCGAAAAGCGTGTTTCGAGGGATAAGTTCCTTAATACAAGCGAATTAAATACTATTTTAAAAGAGGAGATCGGTCTTCTTCTCGAGGAGAACAATTCGGGGCTGGTCAGAGGATTTGAGGATGAATTGCCCGCTACTCCCTACGTCATCATGGTAGTGGGAGTCAATGGAGTAGGGAAGACCACCACCATAGGAAAACTTGCCTATCATTTTAAAAAGGCAGGGAAAAAAGTGATACTGGGAGCCGCCGATACCTTCAGGGCTGCCGCTGTGGATCAGTTGTCCATCTGGGCCGACCGCGTCGGAGTTGAAATTGTAAAACAGGAGATGGGCTCCGATCCGGCTTCAGTGGCTTTTGACACCCTTTCTTCTGCTGTTTCTGCCAGGGCTGAGGTGGTCATTATTGATACGGCAGGCAGGCTGCATAATAAGGTGAACCTGATGAACGAACTGAGTAAGATAAGGCGGGTGATGCAGAAGGTTATCCCCGAAGCACCCCATGAAATTCTGCTGATACTTGATGGATCGACAGGACAGAACGCCTTTGAGCAGGCCAAAGAGTTTACCAGGGCAACTGAGGTGAATGCACTTGCACTTACAAAGCTGGATGGGACTGCCAAAGGTGGAGTGGTGCTGGGCATTTCGGACCAGTTCCAGGTCCCTGTAAAATATATCGGTATAGGCGAAAAACTTGAGGATCTTCAGATATTTAATCGTGAAGAGTTTGTAGATAGCCTATTCAGCCAAGAATGACTGTTCATATTCTTACACTGGGTTGTTCCAAGAACCTGGTTGATTCGGAACATCTGCTGGCACAATTCCGTGCTTCCGGGTACAAAGTGCTTCACAATGCATATGAGAAGGATGCAGATGTTGTGATTATCAATACCTGTGGATTTATTCTGGATGCCAAGGAGGAGTCGGTCAATACCATACTTTCATATATGGAGGAAAAACAGCGTGGTAATATCAGGAAACTGTTTGTTATGGGCTGTTTGTCAGAGCGCTACAAAGATGAATTGACTGAAGAGATGCCGGAGGTGGATGGATTTTACGGTGTATGGGAAATGCCGGCCATCCTGGAGGCTCTGGGGAGTAAGCTTGACAGGCATTTGATGCACGAACGTGAATTGACCACACCCTCACACTATGCCTATCTAAAAATCTCGGAAGGTTGTAACCGAACCTGTGCATTCTGTGCGATCCCGGGTATACGAGGAACACAGGTATCCATCTCTGTTGAAGAGTTACTGAAAGAGAGTAATGCGCTGACTGATAAGGGAGTAAAGGAGCTGATCCTGATCGCCCAGGACCTTACCAATTATGGGATTGATCTGTATGGAAAAAGAGCGCTGCCTGACCTGCTTAAGGAGCTGGTCAAAATTGAAGAGCTGGAATGGATACGCCTCCACTATGCGTATCCTACCGGGTTTCCTGAAGAGGTCATCGACCTGATGGCCGCCGAGGAGAAGATCTGTAACTACATGGACATTCCCATCCAGCACGTGGACAATAAGATTCTGGCGGCGATGGGCAGGGGACACGACAGGGCAAAACTTGAGAGGCTGCTGCATCAATTCAGGAAGCAGATACCCGATGTTGCTCTTCGTACAACAGTGCTCACAGGTTTTCCGGGCGAAACGGAAGAGTCCTTTTCAGAACTCCTTGAATTTGTCAGAGAATTCAGGTTTGACAGACTGGGCGTATTCCCATACTCTCACGAGGAGGGAACAGCTGCTTACAACAATTTTCAGGACATTGTTCCGGACAGGATAAAATCCAGGCGTGCAGATGCCATCATGAAGCTGCAACAGGAGATATCCCTTCAACTCAATAGGGAGAAGGTGGGAAAGAGGTTTAAAGTGCTGATCGACAGGAGGGAGGATGAGTATTTTGTAGGCCGCACGCAGTATGACTCGCCGGAAGTTGACAATGAAGTACTGCTCCCGCTAGACCAGGAAATTTCCATAGGACAATTCTACCAGGTGAAGATCACCGGAGCGGGTGAATTTGATCTGTTTGGTACGCTGGAAGAATAATATTACACAGGTTTTTCTTCCTCAGGCAACTCCTTATCGGCCTCTGGCACTTCATCCTTTGCTTCAGGCAATGCTTTCTCTGCTTCAGGCAGCGCTTTCTCACCCTCTGGCAGCTCCAGCTCCTCTTTAGATTTAGGCAATGCCTTCCTCTTCTTGATGGAGACTGTAATCTCATCGTTCTCCTTATCAACATCTACAACCATGGTGTCGCCTTCCACCATCGATGATTTGATAATCGTTTCTGCCATGGGATCCTCCAGGTATTTCTGGATGGCCCTTTTCAAAGGCCTGGCTCCGAACTGAATATCATATCCTCTTTCCAGAACATAATCTTTTGCAGCATCCGAGAGTTTGATCCCATACCCAAGTGTTTCTACCCTGCGATACAGCCCTTTCAACTCAATATCAATGATTTTATGAATATCATCCCTCGTGAGTGTATTAAAGAGCACCACGTCGTCAATACGGTTCAGGAATTCAGGTGCAAAAGCCCGTTTTAAAGCCTTCTGAATTACACTTTTGGCATGTTCATTGGCTGTGTCCTGTCTTGCCTTCGTTGCAAAGCCCACACCCTGACCAAAATCCTTGAGTTCACGGGTTCCTATATTGGAGGTCATGATCACGATGGTATTCCTGAAGTCAACCCGCCTGCCCAGACTGTCTGTCAGCTGACCTTCGTCGAGTACCTGGAGGAGGATATTGAATACATCGGGGTGTGCCTTTTCAATCTCGTCGAGCAGCACCACCGCATAGGGCTTCCGGCGTACTTTTTCCGTAAGCTGGCCTCCCTCTTCATAACCCACATAACCCGGAGGAGCCCCCACAAGTCTTGAAACTGAGAACTTCTCCATATACTCACTCATATCGACACGGATCAGGTTGTCGATGGATTCAAACAGATATTCGGCAAGCACTTTGGCCATTTGCGTCTTCCCTACACCGGTCGGACCAAGGAAAACAAAGGTACCGATTGGCTTGTTGGGATCCTTCAGACCGGCCCTGTTGCGCTGGATGGACTTCACAACTTTGCTGATAGCTTCATCCTGGCCAATGACACTGCCCCTGAGCTCATCGGCCATCTTCAGGAGCCTGGCACCTTCTGCCTGTGCGATCCTTTGCACCGGCACTCCGGTCATCATGGCTACAACTTCAGCCACTTTATCCTCATCCACGATCTCCCTGTTCTGGGATAGCTCTTTTTCCCACTTCTTCTTTTCAAAGTCGAGCTTGTCCAGCAACTCTTTTTCCTTATCCCTGTAGCTGGCAGCCTTTTCAAAGTTCTGGTTCTTAACTGCCTGGATCTTATCCTGTTTGGTTTGTTCGATTTCCTTTTCCAGTTCCACGATCTGTTCGGGGACAACGATATTGGAGATATGAACCCTTGAACCCGCTTCATCAAGGGCATCAATGGCCTTGTCGGGCAGATGCCGGTCGCTGATGTAACGCTGGGTTAGCTTTACACAGGCCTGGATAGCATCATCCGTATAAAATACATTGTGATGCTCCTCGTAACGCTCCTTGATATTCAAAAGGATATCAACTGTCTCCTCAGGGGTGGTGGGGTCAACCATCACTTTCTGGAACCTGCGTTCAAGAGCCCCATCCTTTTCTATATGTTGCCTGTATTCGTCCAGGGTGGTGGCACCAATGCACTGGATCTCGCCCCTGGCCAGTGCGGGTTTTAACATATTCGCGGCATCCAGTGATCCCGTGGCTCCACCAGCACCTACAATGGTGTGTATCTCGTCTATAAAGAGAATAATGCCCGGATTCTTGATCAGTTCGTTGAGTATGGCTTTCATTCGCTCTTCGAACTGTCCCCTGTATTTGGTTCCGGCAACTATGGAAGCCAGATCAAGCGTTACAACCCGTTTGTCGAAAAGCACCCTGCTCACTTTACGCTGAATGATCCGTAATGCCAGGCCTTCTGCGATTGCAGATTTACCCACACCGGGTTCACCGATCAGTATAGGGTTGTTCTTTTTTCTGCGGCTCAGTATCTGCGCCAGTCGTTGAATTTCAACTTCCCGGCCTACAACGGGATCCAGACGATCCTCTTCTGCCGCTTTGGTCAGGTCAATCCCAAAATTATCCAGCACAGGGGTATCAGAACTTCCCTTTGCAGCAGATCCAGGGCTTCCTTTAGAGCCTCCCTGGGAACCGCCGCCACTTCCTCCTCCAAACGGTCCTTTTGCCTCATCGTCCTCATCTCCAGGGAAATCGGCCTGGTTTTCCGGGAGGGAATCCGTGATCTCCTGCTTCACTTTATTGTAAGTGATATCGTTTTCTACCAGGTATCTGGTCGCATAATTATTGTCATCCTTCAGAATGGCAAGAAGCAAATGGTTGGTATCAATGGTCTTCTCCTTCATTGAACGCGCTTCCAGGTGTGTAAGCTTCAGGATTCTCTCGGCGCTTTTCAGAAGGGGCAGACTATCGGGATCTGTAACGGTGGACGGCTGATCATTCTTAATGCTCTTTTCAATGGCCATTCTCAGATCATAAAGCTCAACTCCAAGTACGACCAGTACATCAATGGCAAGACCTTCACCATCGCGTAAGATCCCCAAAAAGAGATGTTCTACGCTGATATGAGAGTTACCCAGCCTGACAGCTTCCTCCTTGCTGTATCCCAGTACGTCTTTTATCCTTTGTGAAAACTGTGCATCCATATGGCAAAGTAACTAATAAGCCTTGAATTTATCAATAGAACACCTATCTATTATAAACAGTTCAATGTTAATAAAAGCACATTAAAATTAAGGTTTTTAGGGTTGAAATGACTAATTTCGTGTGTTGTTAAAATAAGCTGACAACCCAGATATAAGATATTGATAATTAATTAGTTATAATTAGATGGCGGAAGGAGAAAAAATACTAAGGATTAACATAGAGGAGGAAATGAAATCTGCCTACATCGATTACTCGATGTCTGTCATAGTTTCGCGTGCGTTGCCCGATGTAAGAGATGGCCTGAAACCGGTTCATCGCAGGGTTCTGTTCGGGATGTCGGAACTGGGTGTATTTTCCAACAGGCCTTACAAGAAGTCGGCGAGGATAGTAGGGGAGGTACTGGGTAAATACCACCCTCACGGAGACTCTTCAGTATATGATGCCATGGTCAGGATGGCGCAGGAATGGTCGTTGCGTTACCCGCTGGTGGAAGGTCAGGGGAACTTCGGATCAGTGGACGGGGACAGCCCGGCCGCCATGAGGTATACAGAAGCCCGGTTGCGTAGGATTGCGGAGGAGAGCATGGCTGACCTGGATAAAAATACAGTAGATTTCCAGCTCAATTTTGATGATTCACTGGAAGAACCTACAGTGATGCCTACCCGGATTCCCACACTGCTGGTCAATGGTACATCCGGTATTGCCGTGGGAATGGCCACCAACATGCCACCGCACAACCTGAGTGATGCGGTAGATGCCATTGTCGCCTATATTGAAAACAATGAGATTGAGATCAGTGAACTCACAGAGATCCTGAAAGCACCTGATTTTCCTACCGGAGGGATTATTTACGGTTATAGTGGTGTAAAGGAGGCATATGAAACCGGCAGGGGAAGAATTGTTGTCAGGGCCAAAAGTGAAATAGAGGTTACAGATTCGGGCCGTGAAAAGATTATCATTACCGAAATACCATACCTGGTTAATAAAGCTGAATTGATCCGGAAAACAGCGGACCTGATCAACGAGAAAAAAATTGAAGGGATCTCCTATATCAATGATGAATCGGACCGGCATGGAATGCGTATTGTGATCATTATGAAGAGGGAGGCCAGCGCTCATGTGGTGTTGAATAATTTACTGAAATACACTCAGTTACAGACTTCTTTCAATGTTAACAATATTGCACTGGTAAAAGGGCGTCCGCGTACACTGAACCTGAAGCAGATCATCATGTATTTTGTGAATCACCGGCATGATGTGGTTGTGCGACGGACCCAGTATGAGCTGGATCAGGCTGAGAAGAGGGCGCATATACTGGAAGGACTTTTAAAAGCCCTGGACCAAATCGATGAAGTGATTGCATTGATCAGGGCGTCAAGAACCCCGGATGAGGCCAGGGATGGGCTAATAGAGACATTCGGGTTTACTGAGATCCAGGCCAGGGCCATTCTGGATATGAGATTGCAGCGCCTGGTAGGACTTGAGCGCGATAAACTTCGCGATGAGTATGAGGAATTGATGAAGATGATCGATTATTACAGGGTAGTGCTTTCCGACGAAGGACTGAGAATGAAGATCATCAAAGAGGAACTGCTTGAGGTGAAAGAGAAATTTGGGGACGAACGCAGAACCGAAATGGTTCCTGATGAAGGCGAATTCGATCCCGAGGATTTCTACGCGGACGATGACATGGTGATCACCATTTCGAATCTTGGATATATCAAGCGTACACCGTTACATGAATTCCGCACCCAAAACAGGGGAGGAGTGGGTGCAAAAGGTGGCACTACCAGGGATGAGGATTTTATGGTGAATATGTTTGTTGCCACCATGCACAATACCATTCTCTTCTTTACAGAGAATGGAAAGTGTTACTGGCTCAAGGTCTACCAGATCCCTGAAGGAGCCAGGTCCACCAAGGGAAGGGCCATCCAGAACCTGATCAATATTGAGAGTGAAGACACGGTAAAAACCTTTGTCAATGTAAAGGATCTGAAGGACACCGAATATATCAATAATAACTATATCGTTCTTGCCACGAAGAAGGGTATTATTAAAAAAACCCGGCTCGAGGCATATTCCAGGCCCCGACAGAACGGGATCAACGCCATTCTTGTAAGAGAAGGAGATACCCTCCTTGATGCAAGGCTGACTGACGGGAACAAAGAGATGATGCTGGCTGTCCGGTCCGGGAAAGCGATTCGTTTTCATGAAAAGACAGTTAGAGCCGTAGGAAGAACCGCTTCTGGTGTGAAAGGTGTTACCCTTGGCGGACCCAAGGATGAAGTAGTTGGAATAGTAACAGCCCGGCAGGGAGAACAGGATATACTGGTAATCTCCAAGAATGGATTTGGAAAACGTTCGGCACTGGAGGATTACAGGATAACCAATCGCGGTGGAAAAGGAGTTAAAACTATCAATATTACAGAAAAGACAGGTGATCTGATTGCGTTGAAAGCAGTAACTGACGATGATGACCTGATGATCATTACAGAAAATGGAATTGCCATCAGGCTGGCTGTCCGTGGTATCAGGGTGATGGGTCGTAACACTCAGGGAGTGAAGTTAATAAACCTGAGAGAAGGAGATGAGATCGCAGCGGCTACACAGGTTCCTGCCAACAGTGAGAATGATGATGATAATGGGACAGGCAGCGAGACAGGTGATGAAAAGTAATCTGTTCTGGCATTCTATTTGAAGGTAATAGGTAAAATTGTATTTTTGAATCAAATTAATCACAATCAATATGAGAAAGTTAATCACACTGGTAATCATCGCGACAGCTGTAATCAGCCTCAACGCCCAGGATATGGGAACAACTGTAGTTCTTTTGAACCCCAGTACAGTTAAAAAGAAAGTTGAAAAAAGTGATGAAGAAATCAAGGACTCAAAAAAGGCTTCAAAAGCCGCAACCTGGCTCAAGAGGGGAGATCTCTTTCAGGATGTGTTCAATATTGGGCTGGAGCAGACCCAGGAGGGAATGGATACGAAAATGTTAAAACTTTTCTACAAGGATCCCCTCAGTATTGAGAACGAGACAGCAGAGGATGGCACCCCCGAAGAGATCTATGTTTATGAAAATATGAAATATACTTTTGTAAATGGTGCAATGCAACAGTGGGAACGGGTGAATCCAATTGTAGAGAATCCGTTGAGAATTGCAATCGAGGCTTATAAAAAAGCACATGAACTGGACGAAGGCGGAAAACTTGATCCTAAAATAAAAGAGGGACTTATTTCGGTTAAGGAAATGTTGAAGAGGGAGGGTGTAAATGACTATTACTCTGACAAGTACAAGGCAGCATTAGCCTCATTTGAAGATGTCCTGGAAATCAATCAAATGGATCTTTTTGCAGATGAATTGGATACTGTAATGATCCAGTATTCCGGAATTATTTCAAGAGAGATAGCAACAAAGACAAATGACAACGAACTCTACAAAAAAGCCATTGGTTACTACAAGCAACTCGCTGCTGTTGATTACGGCGGACCAAATACGTATCTCCAAATAAAGACCGATTATATGGCAATGGGAGATACATTAGGCGCGCTCGAAATCCTTAAAGAAGCTTATGCCAAATATCCTGATACAGTGAATGTTATAGCTAATATTGCAGATACATATATTCGACTGAAGCAGATCGATGATGGGATAGCTTTCATGGAGTCAGCGATTGAACAGCATCCGGACATTCCTGAGTCTTACTACTGGCTGGGACGCATGTATATTAATAAATCAGAGGTTGAGTACATCGATAAAGCGATTGATGCCTATAATAAAGCAGCTGAGCTGGATCCGAGCATTTACTATATCTGGTATGACCTGGGTTACATTTACTACCTGCAGGGGATGGATTTCTTTGACAGGTCAAATGATGAAAAAAATGAAGCGACGCGTGACAGGCTCATCGAGCTGGGAAATGAAAAATACCAGGCAGCAATTCCAATACTGGAAAAAGCATATCAACTGAATGCAGACAACAGGGATGTGAAGTATGAGACGCTGGATCTGCTTCAAAGAATCTATTACAAGCAGGAGATGAATGACCAGTACGAAAGGGTAAAAGATTTAAAAGCTAATATGTAATAACCGAAGGGGAGGTAATGTTTGATTATCTCCCTTTCTATTTATACTTTCTATTTAACATAACATTAATTATAGGACAACTGCAACTTTCTGGCTTTGCTCTGTGGATCCTGCTCTGTCACTATAATCAGGCATTATGTTAAATAGCCGCTCTGCCAGCGCTCAGAGGCCTACCCGCTACCTCCGCTTTGGATCATACATAGCCGGCGCGCAGGTTTTTCTGTTTCTTGAAAATAACTTGCTTATCCAATCCATATATTTCAATATCTTTGATTTATGCTAAGCAAGAATGAAATACTGGATAAACTTAGAGAGTTGAAACCGATTCTTTCTGAGGAATATGCTGTTAAGGAGATTGGCATTTTTGGGTCCTATGCAAATGATGAAGCCTCGGATGAGAGTGATATTGACTTGTTGGTGGAATTATACAAACCCATAGGTTGGAATTATTTCACCCTTCAAATCTATTTGGAAAGTATATTTGGCAGAAAAGTGGATCTGGTCACCAAGAATGCTTTAAAAGAGCAGATTAAGGATAGCATACTCACACAGGTAAATTACGCTTAGGTGAAAAAAGAAGAGCGCAATTATACGATGTATTTACAAGATATTCTGGTTGCAATGACCAGAATTGCTGAATATCTTGAAGGTTACACTTTTAATCAGTTCAAAAAGGATTATAAGACTGTAGATGCAGTGATCCCGAATTTTGAGATTATTGGTGAGGCTTCAAGAAAGCTACCCGATCACATTAAAGAGAATAATCCTGACCTTCCATGGGATGAGATGTATCTGCTTAGAAATAAGGTAAGCCACGAGTATTTCGGGATTGATTATGAAATCATCTGGGATGTCTGTATCAATCATCTTCCGGAAAACAGGAAGCAAATCCAGTCAATTCTCAAAAATCTATAATTCCGGGTGCGAAATTCAACACCCATTTCACGTTGCTTCGCAACGTAAAAAGAGTGTATCCACGAAATCTAATTCAAAACCTATAGCCTTCTCCCCTTCCCGGATCAAACGAAAACTACTCTGAACCTGAATGTGATTGATGTCTATTGCTTTAGGATCAAAGCTATATTAACATAATCCGAGTACATTATAGGACAACTGCCACTTTCCGGCTTTGCTCTGCGGATCCTGCTCTGTCACTATAATTGGGCGTTATGTTAAATTGCCGCTCAGCCGGCGCCCACAGGCATTCCCGCAACCTCCGCTTTGGATCCTACGAAGCCGGCGCACAAGGTTTTTCTGATAAATGTTGTATTTTTATAAAAATTGATGAAGTGCTAAATACTGGAAAACAAATAGAATACTGGATCATTTCGGCAAAATCTGATCTTGATACAGCTGAACTGCTAATCCGGGAATCGAGGTTTAACCATGAATTATTCTTTTGCCATCTAGCTATTGAGAAAGGATTAAAAGCTCATGTAGTAAAAGTCATTGGTAATATCCCTCCCAAATCACACAACCTTATATATTTACTGGGTCTTTCCAATATTGAGTTTGAAGAGAGTCTAGAGGATTTTCTTGGGATTCTGATGAAATATCAGCTCGAAGGTCGGTATCCCGATTACAATCCTGTAATTCCAACAAAAGACAAAGTCGTTGATTATTTTAATAAAACAAAGGAGATGTTGATATGGATCGAAAGGAAACTATAACCAAAGTCTCAGAATATGTTAGGATCCTGAACGAGTCAGGTTTGCAGATCGAGAAGGCCTTTCTTTTTGGAAGTGCAGCTCGGAATGAGGAACGTGAAGAGAGTGATATTGATGTAATGCTTGTTTCCAGGAGGTTTGATGACAGTTCTGACGATAAGGCTTTTGGATTGATCTGGAGATTAACTCGTAAGGTTGACACCCGAATTGAACCTTTTGCTGTAGGTCTTTCCCGTTTTGACAATGACGAGAACTTACCCTTGCTTCAGATCGTCAAGAAAGAAGGGATTTCAATATTATAACACATTGATTTGTTTATGCATAACACCCATTTTACGTTGCTGCACAACGCAAAAAGAGTGTGTCATCGACTCTTCTCAAAACCTTTCAACCTCTCCCCTTCCTGGTTCAAAGGAGCGTTCACAGTGCCAGCAACGGATTAAAAAATATTGCTTTTGGATCAAAGCAATATTCACCTAACGCAGTACATTATAGGACAACTGCCACTTTCTTTCTTTGCTCTGTGGATCCTGCTTTGTCACTATAATCAGGCATTATGTTAAACCGGAGCGCAGCGGAGCTCGGCGAAGCCAATAGCTGCTCGGCCATCATTCATAGGCCTTCACGCTGCCTCCGCTTTGGATCATACAAAGCCTGCGCACAAGGTTTTTCTGTATCTATTTTTTGAATCCAATACGCGGACGCTTATTGAATTCCTTTCTTTCAGCTTCTGAATTCCTGAGTTGTTGAAGGTAGTCAAATATTAATTTGATCTTCTTATCGTGATCCTGTCCTTTATTTTCCTGTTCCATGAGCTTTAGGAGAATATCCTTATTAGGAATAAGCAATTCTCGTATTCTAGTAAATATTCTAATTATTTGGATGTTTACCAGAATAGCCCTTTCGCTATTTAGTACGCTGGAAAGCATCGCTACTCCTTGTTCTGATTATGTAATCAAAAAGGTTATGTAAACTTAAGCTCCTAATACGCTTATTCTCAGCTATAGACTCTGACTTTTATTTACATAATTCTCAGCCTTTTCTAGAAGCTTTTCAACCAATTTAAAAGCTCAC
>Ga0210098_1000116_pt1 | contig 28783 bp, 24 predicted proteins | sample Joice_ThreeSqA_D_FD_184870 | JGI IMG/M metagenome (GOLD analysis project Ga0210098, IMG submission 184870) | Wetland microbial communities from San Francisco Bay, California, USA, that impact long-term carbon sequestration - Joice_ThreeSqA_D1... | ecosystem: Environmental > Aquatic > Marine >...
ATCAGCAGGACCTCGGTGACCTCGAAGTCGCGGTGCGGCTTCCCGGTTACCTCGTGGAGCAGCGTCAGGATCGCCTTTTTGAGCCCGGTCACCTTGAACTTGGAGGAGAAGATCTTCACCCGCCCCTCGGCCGGCATCATCCGGATCGCGCCGCGCACCCAGTTGACGTAGGAGTGGGCGATGCTGATCGGCAGCATGTCGGTGCTGGTCGGGTCGAGGAGTTCGTCGATCTTCACTTCCCAGAGCGGGATGTGCATGCCGAGGAACTCCTGCGGGTTCTCGACCCCGAGAATCTTGAGGATTTTCTCGCGATCCCCGGTCATCCGCTCGGCGGCGGGCGTCTGGAAATATCGGTTCAGGGCGCGCTCGTACTTCTGCAGAGCGGAATGGGAAGAAGACATCTTTGCCCTCCCGGCCGATGGATTGGGAACATTATGATCTTATCACCGGCGCAACCTCGTTAGCGCGTAACCTTCGCCAGTTCTTCGATGGTGGTCGCCAGGGGACCACCCCTCGACATCGGTGAGGCATGAGCGGGGGTACCCCCGTTAGCGGCTTCCCTTTGTCAATTCCTCAATGGTTGCCGCGAGAGGGGCATGCCCGCCGAAGAGGACGAGCTTGTCCCCCGCCTCGAGCCTCTCCTCCGGGGACGGCTGCACGATCGCGCGGTCCTGGCGGAGGACGGCGAGGACGACGATCCCTGCGCCGTTCCCTACCGGAAGATCCGCCAGGGGTCGTCCCTCCCATGGAGAGTCCGGGGAAACGAAGAAGACCTCGATCACCTTCTGCGCCAGGAACGTTTCGAACTCCGTCAGCATCCCGATGTCCCTTGCCGGATCCCGCTCCCGCAGGATCCTGTACGTCCCGCTTCGGATCAACTCTTCCTGCTGCGAGATGACATGGTCCGGGACGTGGTACTCGTGCAGGACCCTGGAGAAGATCTCCACCGACGTCTCGAACTCCTCCGGGATGACCGCGTTCGCCCCCAGGGCGATCAGGTCGTCCACGTCCGCCACGTACCGCGTCCGGACGAGGATGACCAGGCGCGGGTTGGCCCGCCGGGCGACCGCCACGGCGCGGCGGGTCGCCATCGGGTCGGATATGGCCAGCACCAGCATCCGGGCGCGGCCCACCCCGACGCGGTCGAGGATCTCCGGGTTGTTCACGTCCCCGTAGAAGATCGGCTCCCCCGCCTCCCGGCCCTCCCGCACCAACGCGTCGTTCAGGTCGACCACGACGTAGGGAACGTGCGTCGAGCGCAGAACGCGGGTGAGGTTCTTTCCGTTCATCCCGTACCCGGAAACGATCACGTGGTTCTCGACCCGAACCACACCAGGCGACCCCCCGCCGTTTGCCTCCTCCCCCGGATCCTCCGCCTTCACCCCGCGAAAGAAGTGCAGAACGAAGGTTCTCGCCAACAACGGGGCCCCCCTCATCAGGAACGGCGTCGTCACCATCGTGAGGATGGCGACCGCGAGGAGGTACTGGTACATCTCCGTTCCCACCAGGCCTTCGCGGAATCCCTCGGACATCAGGAGGAACGAGAACTCGCCGACCTGCCCCAGCCCGATCCCCCCGATCACGGAGACCCGCCAGGGGTAGTCCAGGGTCCGGATCGCGGCACCGGCGCAGACCCCCTTCACCAGTACGACCCCGATGGAGAAAAGAAGGATCAACGGGAGGTGGCGCATGAGGAAGGGAAGGTCGAGCAGCATCCCGACGGAGATGAAGAACACCCCGTTGAAGACGTCCCGGAAGGGGAAGACCTGGGCGGCGATCTCGTGGACATAGACCGACTCGGAGATCACCAATCCGGCGAGGAACGCCCCCATCGCCAGGGAGAGCCCCCACCACCGGGCGATCCACGCCGTGCCGAGGATGACGCACATCATCGTCATCGCCAGGATTTCCCGGCTGTTCAGCCGGATAACCTCCTTGAGGAGGAGCGGGATCAGGAAACGCGACGCCAGGAGGATTACCGCGACGCCCACGCCCGCCTTGGCCAGCGTGAACGCCACGGTGGAGAACTGGGCCGTCTCCCATTGCCGGAAAGAGGGGACGAGCAGCATCATCGGGATCACGGCCATGTCCTGGAACAGCAGGATCCCGGTCGAGATCCTCCCGTGGCTGCTGTCGATCTCCATACGGTCGGCGTACTCCTTCAGCACGATCGCGGTGCTCGAAAGGGACAGGACGAACCCGATGAAGATCGCCTCGGCGAGGGGGAATCTCGCGATGGAGAGGACGGCCACGGTGAGCAGGATCGTCGCCGAAAGCTGGAGCCCGCCTCCCTGCAGGATCTGCCGGCGCATCTTCCCCAGGTTCGCGAGGGAGATCTCCAGTCCCACGGTGAACAGCAGCAGGGCGACGCCGATCTCGGCGAGGGAATCCACCATCCCGGACTCGCCCACCAGCCCCGCGCCGGTCGGACCGAGGATGGCGCCGGCGACCAGGAACGCCGCCACGACGGACAGGTGGAGCCGCCCGAACAGCAGCGCAACCGCCGTGGCGATCGCGAGGACGATGGACAGGTCGCGAAGGACCAGGGGAAGGTCGGTCAACGGTCCTCCCGGAGGCGGGGTGCCTCTACCAGTCTACCAGTCCGGGAGCCGCGGGGGATCCGCCCACCCACCCGGGGAGGGGAAAAAACCCCTGAAGTTCTCCTGATGGAATTCCGAAGAGAGAATGCAGAAGCACCGGTTACGACTGCCTCCCCTCCCCGGGGGGGCAACTGCCCGCACACCCCTCCAACGGTTCGCGGGCGACTCGAACGGTCCCTCGGGGCTCCCGCCTGTACCCCGGGGGACCAGTTTTTCCAATTCAAACCTTCAGAACGTCCCCGCCTCCGCCAGGCGACGGTACTCCTCTTCCGTCATCCCGAGGATTCCCAGGTAAACGTCCCGGTTGTCCGACCCCGGGGGGCGGCAGCCGGACTTCCACCGCGCCGGAGTCCCGCTCATCTTCCAGGGGGGCGCCGCGAGCAGCAGATCGCCGTAGACAGGATCCGCCGTGCGCAGAAAGCACCCTCTCTCCCTCCAGTTCTCCTCGGAGAGCGTCTCGAGAGGCCGGTTCACCCTCCCCGTGACCACGGCGGCGCCCGGCCCCCCCCGCTTCGAGGTGTATTCCTCGACCGCCGCGAGGATCTCGTCGGCCGTGCGGTCGCCGGACCACTCCTCGAGGATCTCCAGGAGCGCCCGTTCGTTTTCGAGGGCGACCCGGCACTTCGGCGTGGAGAACCGCGGATCGCGGGCCACTTCCGGGCGGCCGATGATGTGCATCAGCGAATCGAACGCCTCGTCGTTGTAGGCGGCGATGAAGGTGTAGCCGTCCCGGCACCGGATGTAGGTGTACGGGAAGACGGCAGGGTCGAAGTTCCCGACCCGTTCGCGCGCCTTCCCCGCCGTGTGCATCCAGGTGATGTTGTAGTCCGCGAACATCATCAACGACTCGGCGCCCGAAAGGTCCACGGCCTGGCCCCTTCCGGTCTCCGCGCGGAAATGAAGCGCCGCGAGAACCCCGTAGGCTCCCCACAGTCCCTGGACGAATGCCCCGTGCCAGTTCCCGAGGCGGGTCGGGGCCTGGTGCGGCAGCGGCGTGCCGTCCTCCCCCTCCGGTTCCCCGACGATGTGCGGAGCCCCGGACAGCGCCTGGCAGAGGATGTCGCTGTCCAGCACGGGACGGGAGGCGTCGGGACCGAACGCTCCGTAGGTGGAGAGGGAGAGGTAGACGATCCCCGGGCGTTCTTCCCGCAGGGAGGGGTAGTCGCACGCCAACGCTTCCATCCGCTCCGGCGGCTCGGTCGTGAGGACCACGTCCGCGGAGAGGGCGAGGCGCCGGAAGACTTCCCTGCCTGCGGAATCGTCGGCGTCGAGGGTGACGAAGCGGCGGTTGCGCGCCTCGGAGAGGAACGGGAGCCCCGTCCCGGCCAGAAGGATTCCCCCGGGGGCCACAAGGCGAAGGGGGTCGCCCTCGGGAGGTTCCACCTTGATCGTCTCGGCGCCGAATTCCGCCAGGATCGACGCGGCCACCATCCCTCCGAAGTGGCCGGGGCAGAATTCGAGTACCCGGATCCCGTCGAACGCCTCGGGCTTCCCCCCGGCGGCCGAAGGCGCCGTCGCTTCCCGCGCCCACCCCGCGAAACCGTTCATGGCGTATTTCCCTTCGGCGGCCGGGCACCCGGGATGTCGGCCCACGTCCCGATCACCTTCTTCCGGGCGAGCGCCTCCATCTCCCCGGTGGTCATCCCCAGCAGATCCCCGAAGACCCGCTCGTTGTGCCACCCCACCGGTTTCGCGCTCCACTTCACCCTTCCAGGGCTCTCCGACAACTTCGGCGCCGGACCGTACTCGTCCACGCGGCCGTAGAGGGGATCGTCCACCGAGCAGACCGTTCCGCGGGCCCGAAGGTGCGGGTCGTGGTAATGCTCCTTCCCTCCGCGTACCGGCGCCGCGGAAAAACCGGCGTCCTCGGCCAGCCGAACGACCTCGTCGACCCTCCGGGAGGCGCAAAACACCTCAACACGCTCCGGAGTGGCGATCCAGGCCTCGTCGGGAGTGGTGGCCCCGAGGGCCTGCGCGAGGCGTATCAACTCGATCTCGTCCCGCGCGGAGATCGCGACGAACCCGTCGCGGCAGCGGTAGATCCCGGAGGGAGGATACGAGGGGTCGACGTTCCCGCTCCGTTCGCGGTCCTTTCCCGTCAACCCTGCGTACGGCCACGTCCAGTCGAGCGCACGGATCATCGCCTCGGCCTGCGAAAGGTCGATCATCTGCCCTTCCCCGGTCTTCCGGCGTGCGGCGAGCGCCGCGAGGATCGCGGTGGCGGACATCAACGCGGCGGTGTAGTCCCCGACCCAGAACCCGGCCTTCATCGGCGGCTGGTCCGGAAACCCCGTGATGGCGGAGAACCCGGAAACGGCCTGGGCGGTGGCGTCGTACGACGCCCTCCCCGCCGAGTACGGCCCCCATTGCCCGAACCCCGAGTTGGCGGCGTAGACGATCCGGGGGTTTCGCTCGCGAAGCTGGAGGTAGCCGACGCCCCACGCGTCCATCGTTCCGGCGCGGAGATTCTCCAGGACGACATCGGACCGTTCCGCGAGCCTCAGGAAGAGCTCCTTCCCCTCGGTCGGGTGCAGGTCGAGCCCCACGTGGAACTTGTTCCGGTTCAGGGGGAGGAAAGCCGGCGACACATCCTTCCAGAAGAACCCTTCGGGCGCAACGTATCGCATCAAATCGCCGCGGGGCGGCATCTCGACCTTGATCACCTCGGCGCCGAAGAGGCCGAGGTAGTCCGTGGTGGCCGGCCCGAAGATCCGCGTCGCCACCTCGAGTACGCGCACCCCCGCGAGCGCCTCGGGCTTTCCCGGGATCGCCGCGGTGTCGAAGGCCCGCCCGGCGAAGGCCCGGAAGCTCCCGGGGTCAGACGGCAAGGTACTTCTCCTTGATCTCGTCGTTGGCCAGGAGCTCCTTCATCGTGCCCTCGTACTTCACCGACCCCTTGTCGATCACGAATGCGCGGTCCGATACCTTGGCGCAGAAGTGCAGGTTCTGCTCCGCAAGGAGGACCGTCACCCCCTCTTTCCGTATCCGGAGGATCATGTCGGCCAGCAGGGATACGACCAGCGGCGCCAGCCCTTCCGACGGCTCGTCGAGGAGGAGGAGCTCCGGGTTCGTCATCAGCGTTCGGGCGATGGTGAGCATCTGCTGCTCGCCGCCGGACAGCTGGCTCCCGAGGTTCTTCTCCCGCTCCTGCAGTCGCGGGAAGAGGGCGTAGATCCGGTCGACCGTCCAGGGCGAAGCGGCTTCCTTCTCCCTCCTCGCGGCGACCTCGAGGTTGTCCCGGACCGTCAGGTCCGGAAAGCACCGGCGGTCCTCGGGGACGAAGCCGACCCCCTTCCGGCAGATCCGGAAGGCGCGCAGTCCGGAGATCCGCTCCCCCTTGAAGATCACCTCGCCCGTCTGCGGGGGTGTGAGCCCGATGATCGAGCGGAACGTGGTGCTCTTCCCGGCGCCGTTGCGGCCGATGAGGCTCACCACCTCCCCCTTTTCGATGGAGAGCGATACGTCGAACAGGATGTGGCTCCGTCCGTAATAGGTGTTGATCGCGTTGAGGTCGAGAAACGCCATGGGGTCAGCTCTCCGTGATTTCCTCCCCGAGGTACGCCTTGCGCACTTCGGGGTTCGCCTTGATCTCCGCCGGCGTCCCGTCGGCGATGACGGCCCCCTGCTGGAGAACCATGATCTTCTCGGAGATCGCGAAGACGATGTCCATGTCGTGTTCCGTGAAGATGAGCGTCAGCCCCTGCTCCCGCGAAATCCTCTGCAGAAGGGCGACGGTCTCCCGGCTCTCGAACCGGGACATCCCCGCGGTGGGCTCGTCGAGCATCAGGAGCTTCGGGCGGGACGCAAGGGAGATGGCGATCTCGAGCCGCTTCTGATCCCCGTGCGACAGGACCGAGGCCGAGGAATCGCATTTCTCCGCCAGCCCCACCTGGTCGAGGAGGGCCAGCGATTCCTCGCCGACGCGCGTGAAGGTTCGTGCCATCGAGAGGGGGTTGCCGCCCATCCGGTGATGGGAAAACAGGGCCACCTGGACGTTCTCGAAGACCGACATCCGCGGGAAGATGTTGGTGATCTGGAAGGAGCGGCCGACCCCTTTCCGGATGATCCGGTAAGACGGCAGACCGGTGATCGGTTCCCCCTCGAACACGATGTCGCCCGCGTCGGGCTTGAGCAGCCCCGTCATGACGTTGAAAAGCGTCGACTTGCCCGCCCCGTTCGGCCCGATGACGGCGCGGATCTCGCCCTTCTCCACGGAGAGGGAGACGTCCTGGAGCGCCCGAAGGCCTCCGAACGACTTTACGACGTTTCGGACTTCGAGAAGGACCATTTGCGGATGCACCCGAGCTTTCCGAAGGTTTGACGCGCTTTTTCGTTCACGAACCCGACCACGCCGCCCGGGAGGAGCAGCACCAGCGTCAGCAGGACCAGGCCGAGCACCAGCGCCCAATTTTCGGTCCAGGCAACGAGGTACGAGTTGAGGATAACGTAGACGACCGCTCCCACAGCGGGGCCTACGAAGGTGTAGATTCCGCCGATGATGGTCATGAACACCGGCTCGGCGGACTTGCTCCAGTGGATGATCTCGGGGGAGATCGACTTCTCCATCAGTGCGAAGAGCCCGCCGGCCAGCCCCGTGAACGCCCCCGCGACCACGAACGCCGTCCACTGGTACAGATGGATGTTCAGTCCGAGGAAGGAGGCCCGCTGGCCGTTCTCCCGGATCGCCTTGAGCGTCGCGCCGAATGGCGAGGAACGGAACCGGCGGAGCAGCTCGACGGACAGGCCCACGATGGCGAGCACGAAGTAGAACATCGCCTGCGTGGAGCCGATGTCGAGGGCGCCCAGGCCCCCGAGCGGGATCGGTTTCACCGGGATCCCCTGGATCCCGTTGTCGCCGCCGGTCAGGCCGTACCATTTGTAGGCGACCGTGAAGATGAGCTGGCCGAACGCGAGGGTGAGCATGGCGAAGTGCACTCCCGACAGGCGGACGCAGAAGAACCCGATCACGCCGGCCGCCACCCCCGCCACGACCGGCGCCAGGAGGAGGGCGGGCAGCGTCGCGAACCCGCCTTTCGTGAGGAGGAGCCCGACGGTGTAGGCGCCGACCCCGAAGAACGCGGCCTGGCCGAACGAGAGCAGCCCCGTCGTCCCCAGGAGGAGGTTGAAGGCGATGGCCATCAGGGACGCGATGAAGATCTGCGTCAACAGGTACTGGTAGAACCGGCCGGCGAACAGGGGGACCAGGAGCAGAAGGAGCAGCGGCGCCCACCGCACGAGGGGGTTGACGGAGAAGTGGACCGGAGAGATCTCCTGCGCCTCCATCGCCAGGTTCTTGTCCGAGAGCGCCTTCACCTTGAGCGGACGCCCGAAGAGCCCCCACGGCCGCACCACGAGCACGGCCACCATCAGCAGGTAGATGAGGGACATCTCGAATTCGGGGAACACGATGATCCCGATCGTCTCCAGGGAACCGATGAGGACCGACCCGATGAGGGCGCCCCACAGGTTTCCCAGGCCGCCGATCACCACCACGACGAACGACTCGATGATGACCTCGGTCCCGACGCCGGGGAATACGGTCCGCGCCGGCCCCGCCAGCGCGCCGCCGAGCCCCGCCAGGACCGCGCCGAACGCGAAGACCAGCGTGAACAGCGCAGACATGTTGATCCCGAGGGCGTCCGCCATCTCCCGGTCGGAGGAAGTCGCCCGGACGACTTTCCCCGTCTTGGTCCTGTAAAGCAGGTACCAGAGCAGCAGCGCCACGGCGGGCGCGAGGACGACGACGAGGAGGGTGTATACCGGAACCGTCCCGCCGAAGAGGATGACCGACCCGGACAGGATCTCGGGCTTTGGGATCGACTTGAACTCCGGACCGAAGACGATCTTGGCGAGGTCGTCGATGATGAGCACCAGCGCGTAGGTCAGGAGGAGCTGGTAGATCTCCTCCTGCGCGTAGATGCGGCGCAACAGGCCCGTCTCGATCACGGTGGCGATCAGCCCGACCCCAAGGGGCGCCGCCAGGATCGCGATCAGGAACCCGGCCGGGCCGGTCAGGTGCAGCGTCAGGGCGTAGACGAAGTACGCCCCGAGCATGTAGAGCGCGCCGTGGGCGAAGTTGAGGATGTTCAGCACGCCGAAGATCAGCGTGAGCCCCGAGGAGATGAGGAAGAGGAACGCCGCCTGCCGGAGGGCGCTCAACACCTGAACGGTCAAGAAGGAAAGATCCATGGACTCCGCCGCCGGTTATTTGAAGGGGGCCTGCCTCCCCGGCAGACCCCCCCTGGCCCGCGTCTTACGGGTGATTACTTGTTCTCCGCCTGCGCCTTCTTCCACTCTTCGATCGAGTAGAGGACCTTGTCGGCCGGGAACACTTCGGTCTTCCCGACGATTGCGAACGGGTACGCCTTGTCGAACTCGGTTTCGCCGACCATGAAATCGCTGGAGAGCTGGTGGTCTTCCTTCCGGAGCGTCGACTTCCCGCGGGGGGCGTCGATCGTCAGCCCCTCGAGGGCCGCGATGACCTTGTCGGTGTCGAGCGAACCGGCCTTCTTGATCGCGTCGGCGAGGAAGTACACGCCGTCATACCCCTCGGCCGCCCACGCGCTCGGGTAATCCTTGTAGTCGGCCTTGTACGCCTTCACGAATTCCTGGTTCCGCTTGCTGTTCGGCCAGTGGAAGTAGTACCGCTGGTCGACGATCATCCCGGTGGGCATGTCCTTGCCGAGCGCCTGGGCGACGGTGATGTCCCCGCCAGTGGCTATGATCCACTTCATCTTCTCGAACAGGCCGTACGGCTTCGCCTGCTTGATGAAGGCGACCAGGTCGCCGCCCCAGAGGGAGCAGAAAACCGCGTCGGGTTTCGCCTGGAGGATGGCGTTGATGTAGGAGGTGTAATCGGGGACGAAGAGCTTGGGCCACTGCTCACCGATGAACTGCGCCTTCGGGTTCGCTTCCTTCATCTTCGCCTGGAAGAGGCTCCACATCGTCCGGCCGTACTCGTAGTCGGGCCCGATGTTGTAGAACTTCGTCAGGTTCTTGTGCTTCGATGCTGCGTACAGCGCAAGGGAGTTCGCCTCCTGCGAATTGCAGGTGCCCGCGCGGAACGAGTAGCGGTTCCACTTCTCCTTCGTCAGGGTGTCGGTGGAGCCCACGGTGGCCATGAAGACCACCTTTTCCTGTTTGGCGACTTCGGCGACCGCGAGGACACCCCCCGAGCTCACCACGCCGAAAAGGAAGTTCACCTGGTCCTTCTGGATGTACCGCTTGGACAGGGAAACGAGCTCCTGGACGTTCGCCTTGGAGTCGGCCATCAGCAGCTCGAACTTCTTCCCGAGGACGCCGCCCTTCGCGTTGATCTCCTTGACCGCGAGCTCGGCTCCCTGCTTGCACGTGACCCCGAGGTCCGAAGCGCGCCCGGATAGCGGGAGCATCCCCCCCAGCTTGATCGTGTCCGCCGCCGAAGCCGCCGTCGCCAGCAGCAACAGTGCCGCCACCGCAATTGCCGTCTTTCTCATTCCGTTCCCCCTTCCCCGTTCGATTTGGTGGTACGAACCCCTCCCCCCCCCTGGCGGGGAGGGACGATGATCGCCTCGCCGTCGATCACCAGGACCTTGTCCTGGTTGAAGCATCTTGTTTTCATGCGAAGCCGTTTCTCCGAGATCACCTCCACGATCTCCACGCGCGCCGTGATCTCGTCGCCCAGGAATACGGGCGCCTTGAACTCGAGGCTCTGCGACAGGTAGAGGCACCCCGGCCCCGGGAGCTTCATCCCGATCGCCGCGGAGATCGTCCCCGCAGTGAGGAGGCCGTGTGCGATCCGCTCCTTGAATCGGGTCTTCGAAGCGAACTCCTTCGATGTGTGGACGGGATTGCGGTCCCCCGTGATTCCGGCGAACAGGAAGACGTCCTCCTCGGAGAAGACCTTCGTGAACTCTGCCGAATCTCCAACGCTATACACCCGGCGCTCCTCGAGGCGGTATGGAAAATCACGCCAACAAACCATGTTCTGCAATCGCGATGCCAAGAAAAAACCGGCGGATCCTGGGCGGAAATATCAATTCAACCAAAAGAGAAACAACAGGATTCCCAGATACAGGAAGTATACCCCATTGGAAAGTTGAGTGTACCAATAGAGGTACTTTCCGCTCCGGAAATTTGGGCCGGGGCGAATTTCCGTTGCCGTGAAAGGGACCTGAACGAATGTGTACCTATAGAGTTACATGTACCAGTAAAGTTACTTTTCCGCCCCCGAAGGGCCCGCGATCCCGTACCGCTTGATCTTCTCGTGCAGTTTGACGCGGTGGATCCGCAGAAGCTCCGCCGCCCTCGTCCGGTTCCCCCCGACCGCCGCGAGCGCCGACAGGATGGCGGACCGCTCCGCTTCGGCCTTCACGGAGGCGAGCGACCCGGGTCCCTTCGCCGATCTTTCTTCCGCATCCGCCCCGGTCGCCCCCGGGGCCCCCTCCGTCCGCACGCCGTGCGCGAACCGCAGCAGGTGGGCGGGAAAATGCTCCGGCCGCAGGGTCTCACCGGGCGACATCGCCACCGCCCGCTCCAGCCCGTTCTGCAACTCGCGGACATTCCCGGGCCAGGGATACGCGCGGAGAACATCGAGGAGTTCGGCGGAAATCCCCCGTATCCGCTCGCCGGTATCGGCGGATAGCCGGGCGAGGAACGCCTCGGCGATCGCGCCCAAGTCCTCCGGATGCTCGCGCAGCGGCGGAATCCGGATCGGGATGACGTTGACGCGGTAATACAGGTCGGCGCGGAATGTCCCCTGCCCCACCATCTTCTCGAGGTTCCGGGCGGTGGCCGCGATCAGGCGCAGGTCCACCCGGCGGGAACCGGTTCCCCCCACGCGGTCGACCTCCTTTTCCTGCAGGACCCGCAGAAGTTTCGCCTGCATCGGAAGTGGCATGTCGCCGATTTCGTCGAGAAAGAGGGTTCCGCCGGCGGCGAGTTCGAATTTACCGGGCTTCCCCCCCCTGCGGGCGCCGGTGAACGCCCCCTCCTCGTAGCCGAACAGCTCCGACTCGAGCAGCTCCGCCGGAACGGCGGCGCAGTTGAGCTTTATGAACGGCCCCGCGCGCCGGGGGCCCGCGGCGTGGATGGCGTGGGCGAACAACTCCTTCCCCGTCCCGGTCTCCCCGCGCAGGAGAACCGTCGAATCGGTCCGGGAGGCCCGCTCCGCCTCCTCCTTTGCCGCCGAGATCGACGCGCCCGCGCCGACGATGCTCCCGAAAGTGTACCGGACGCCCCGCAGGTGCGTGAGCTCCTCCTCGTAATATTTCACCTTCGACTCGAGGAGGTTCATCCGCGACGCCAGCTCCCGGAGCTGCTCGACGGTCTTGAAGACCACCCGTCCGTACGCCCCGATGACCCGGTCGTTGTCTTTCAGGGGGATCCGGTTGACGATCAGGGACCGGCCGTGGATCGTCATCCGTTCCCCGATCTCTGCAGTCCCGGTCTTCACCACGGTGTGCATCCGGGTATTCTCGATCACCTGCGTCACATGCTTCCCCACGGCATCGGCGACCGTCGTCCCGTTGAACTTGGCGTACTCCTCGCTGATCATCGTCACGATCCCGCTGGCGTCGACGACCACCATCCACTCCCCGGCGCCGGAGAGCACCTCCTCGAGGGTGCGGACCAGCGCGCGCGTCGAGTCGAGCTCCCGCGACATCTTCTCCATCTCGGTCACGTCCTGGAAGACGGACACGGCGCCGATCAGCTCCCCGTCGCGGAAGATGGGCGCCCGGTCGGCGATGACGGACCGCGCGCCGATCGCCTGGGGCCGTCCAGTCTCCGGGGCACCGGTCCGGAGAACGTTCACCAGCCCGGAGTTGGGCACGATGTCGAGGAGACGCCTCCCGAGGGCGTCCTCCTTCCCGACGCCGAGCAGGCGCGCGGCGGCGTCGTTGAAGACGAAGATCAGACCCTCCCGATCGATGGCGATCACGCCGTTGGCCATCGAATCGAGGATCCGACACAGGATCGCTTCGCTGTCTCCCGGCAAGGGCGCCTCCACCTTTGTGCTCCAATTCAATGGATACGGCAGCATTCGGGTGCCGCCGCTTCCGCCCCATTTTACGACGATCCGGGGATGCGCGCCCCCGCTATAATGGCGGGAACGTTTCCGGGAGGAGTGTCGATGCGGACGCGCGGCGAGAGCAAGGTGCGGGAGTTCTTCGAGTCTGCGGGTGTGCCGAAGGAGATCCACCGCTTCGAGGAGTCGACCCATAACTCGGAGCTTGCCGCCCGGAGCCTCGGCGTCCAGGTGGGCCAGATCGCGAAGACGATCCTGCTGATGTCCGAGGAAACGGCGATCGTGGTCGTGATCTCCGGGGATCGCCGGGTGGACACGAAGAAGGTCCGCGCGCTGGGATACGGGAAGCGCGTCCGGCTGGCGGGGCCGGACGACGTGGTCGCGCGCACGGGGTACGCCGTCGGGGCCGTCTCCCCGGTGGCGCTGCCCGGCGACGTGCCGATCTACATCGACCGCTCCCTGCGCCGGTTCGACACGATCTACCCGGCGGCGGGGGAGACGAACAACATGTTCGTGACCACGCCCGACGAACTGCTCGCCCTCACACGCGGCACGGAGGCGGACCTCGCACGCGACGAGCCGCTTCCCGGCGAGATTCCGTAACCTTCGAATTCCCGCGTCATCCAGCGCAGGGAAAAGGACCTTGAACGTCGATCCTTTTCCGGGTTCGCTGTGCACCTGCAACGCCCCCTTGTACACGCGGACGATCCAAAGGTGAGGTATGTACAGAAGTTTCGCAAGTTGGCGATTTGCAATTCCGATTTCGAGAGCCTTACGGGACGAATCCTGCTTTCATTAAGACTTTATTTCGATATTGAATTCAGAATCGATATTTATCCCGCAAAATGGGCAATATTTAACCGCCTTTGACATAGACAATATACTTGTGCGCATGAATGGCACCTTGTACATAACAATATATCCTATTACAGCATTGCAGTTTGGACAATTCATGAAGAAATATGCGTAAAGCAGCGCGACGATAACTATCCCGAACCCTATTAAAAACATTATAGATGAAACCTTTATATCCGTTAATACGTTAATAAATATCCCTGAAATAGAAATTATTATCCCTGATAATATTACTATCATTACCTTCCGTAGTTCGTTATCTATTATTTGTCTTATCGTCATATCCCATTTTCCTTAGGGCGTTCTCCAAACTCTGCCTGCGCATCCTATCGGACGGAATGCGGGATGACAAGATCTTTCAACCTGCAGGGAAGCAGCAGCCGCGCCGGGATCCCGCCGGTCCGCCGGGAAGCCGCCTGCATCAAAAAACAGGATGGATGGAGACGGCGCGGCGGATTGCCGCGCCGTCTATCGCCGTAGATCAGCCAATCGGAAGCGGAACGGAAGTTACGCCCTGCCCGGTTGAACCGAAACCGGGATCGTCTTCGTGATGCTGTTGAATACCGGCGAATACTTCTTCGCCATCTTTACGAGCTCCTCGTTCGCGGTTAATGCCGATGGTGCCGAAGGATGTCGTCGATCTCCTCCATCGAGAATTTGTTCAGGCTCACGATCTTGGCCTGGGAGCGGAACGCTGGAGGAAGGATCCGGCGGGCCTCCTCCTTGTTGTCCACTTCCATGATGAGCCATGCCTTGTGCACCCCGTCCATACACCCCCAATCGGTATGCGTCACGAAATGGGAGCCGGTCTTCAGGAAGATCTCGACGACCCGGGCGCACGCCAACTCTTCCTCCTCATGCGGAACCTCGATCAGGAATCTCCCCATGCCGCATTGCTCCTTTCCCCACCCGGATGGCTGGTCTGTTACTAAAAGATTAATCGGGTAAACCTCCGGGCACCCCTTCAAGGATGCCCGGAGCACGCGCCCAATCTTGACCGGTCTCAGTTGGAGGGGTTGTCGCTCCCCCAGTACTGGTGAATATTCCCTTCCAACGGAACATTTGAATGATCCGGATCGTTCTCGTCGCTTCTGTCAGGCAAACTGCCGGTTTCTATAGGGTTCCTCAGTTGCGCGGCCCCATACATGTCCGCCTCGGCCATGACGATGGCGGATTCCGCCTGGCCCGGTTCCGGCAGATTCCCGGTCTCCACCAGAAGATCGGTATTGTACGGGCTTGAAGAACCGCCGTTCCCGAGCGCCGCCTGGTCTTCGAAGCTTGAAACCGGTTGTTCCGCCTGGTTTCCCCCCGCCTGTGCGATTCCGAAGCCGACGCCGGCGACAACCATCAGAATCGCCGAAAAGAGTACCCCGATCCTGTTCGCCTTCATCTTTTGTCCCCCCTTTATCCCCATGGTGAGCCTCATGGGTCCGTCGGTTGGGTTTTCCAATAACGACTCCTATTACGAAATATACTCCGAAAAAAAGTTGTCAAGCCATCCGACCAACATTTTTCCCCCTCCTGCCACTAGAAGGGATTTGACGGGGGGATGAGGGGAGGGCAGGAAACTTCCTGACCTGACGTTATGGGGAGGGGCCGGATCATTCTTGTCGGGACAGGAACCAGATCGCTCGCCCGCAGAATCTTACATGAAAAAGTTTGTCCGTCTCCTATGCATCCTGGAACATTGGGGCCTTGCCGAAGGGGGAGCGGACGGTTTGTCGGGCGGTTTCCAACCTTGTTCCGTATCCGCAGGAGGTGACCGGTTATGAAGACAGTGAACATTCGGCGCAGCGACGGGGACACCATGACCCTCGACGGTTCGGCCATCGAGAGCCTGATGGCCGGACTGCGCGGGCCGTTGCTTCTCCCGGGAGACGACGGCTACGAAAAGGCACGCACCGTATGGAACGCCATGATCGACCGACGACCTGCCCTGGTCGTCCAGTGTGCGGGAGTGAACGACATCAAGCGGGCGGTAGACTTCGCCCGCACCCATGGCCTGCTGACCTCCGTTAAAGGAGGGGGGCATAACATTGCAGGCAATGCCGTGTGCGACGGGGGGTTGCTGATCGACCTTTCCGGCATGCGCTCGGTGCGCATCGATCCAGGGGCACGTGTGGCGCATGTCGAGCCCGGAGCGACCCTCGGGGATTTCGATTCCGAGGCGCAGGCCTTTGGGCTCGCTACGCCGCTCGGGATCAACTCCACGACCGGTGTTGCCGGACTCACTCTCGGCGGGGGTTTCGGATGGGTCTCGCGCAAACACGGGATGACGATCGACAATCTTCTGGCATTGGATGTCGTCACCGCCAACGGGAATTTCGTGAGAGCCAGCGAGCGGGAGAACACCGATCTGTTCTGGGCCCTGCGGGGAGGCGGCGGGAATTTCGGCATTGTCACGCGATTCGAATTCCGGCTTCATCCCCTTGGCCCCGACGTGCTGTCCGGCCTGGTCGTGTATCCCCTGAAAGAGGCAGCCTCTGCACTCAGGCAATACCGTCAGTTTGCCAAGGCACAAAGCGATGAGACCACGGTCTGGTCGGTACTGCGCAAGGCCCCGCCGCTTCCGTTCCTTCCGCCGGAGGTGCACGGCACCGAGATCATCGCTTTCGCGCTCTTTCATGCCGGCGACCCGGAAGTCGGGCGAAAGGCGATCGAGCCGGTGCGGCATTTCGGAAAGCCGCTCGGGGAACACATCGGCGTTCAGCCGTACCGGTCATGGCAACAGGCGTTTGATCCGTTGCTGACGCCGGGCGCGCGCAACTATTGGAAGTCGCACAATTTCACGGATCTTGGCGATGGAGCCATCGAGACGGTCATCAAGTACGTCGGCAACCTCCCGTCGCCGCACTGCGAAATCTTTTTCGGACAGATCGGCGGAGCCACGATGCGGCCTGCCGTCGGTTCCTCGGCGTACCCCCATCGCAATGCCATGTATGTGTGCAACGTCCACGGCCGATGGGATACACAGGAGGAAGACCGGAAAGGCATGGAGTGGGCGCGGGGGTTCTTCCGTGACATGGCCCCACACGCCACGGGAGGGGTGTACGTCAATTTCCTTACAGACGACGACCCGGACCGGGTCCAGTCAGCCTATGGCCCGAACTACCACAGGCTGTCGGAGATCAAGAAGAAATACGACCCGCAGAATCTTTTCCGGATCAATCAGAATATCCGTCCGGAAATCCGTCCTGCCGCATAAGGAAGATTGGACGCCACGGGGTTACGGTGATAGCCGTAGCCCCGTTCCTTTCGATTGTGCAGTACCCGATAGAGGTTCCCTTTCTCTTCACGGCTTTTTCCATCGTATCCGTTGACGAAACTTTCCCTGGTGCGTCGGAACCATAGATACAAAAACAAAGAGGAAATCGTAACCACGGGATCGGGGATCAAGGACAAAGGAGGTATCGGGGAATGGCGAACGATGGCGTTGGCGTGCGTTCCAGGCAAGATCCCCTTCGGAAACAGTACAAGGATTCTCCCGAGGGTGCCAGGATTACGGACCGGGCGATAGCCATCGGCGGAACGGGGATGGATCCGTTCCACGGGAAGGTGGTGCCGGGCACCGAAGATTACGGTGCCGTGTGGCCCTTCGGCATTCACCGTGCCATCGGCGGATACCATGACCTGCCCAATCCGGGAGACATGCTTTCCGCGGCCCTTGCCGCCTGCCTGGACTCAACGATTCGCATCATTGCGGAACGCATCGGGGTGTCCCTGACATCGCTCTCGGTGGAAGTGGTTGCCGATGTCGATGTCCGGGGGTGCCTGCTGGTCGACCGCGAAGTCCCGGTCGGATTTCAGGAGATGCGTCCTCATGTGGTCCTCAAGGCCGCGAATGGAACGGATCCGCAACTCGTCCAGATGCTCCTGGCCGCTTCCGAGAACAGCTGTGTGAATTTGCAAACCTTGCGGGCGGGAGTCCGGGTGACGACGACTACGGATATTTCCTTCGAAGCTGCCTGAGGACCGCCAGCTCCCGGCGGTGCCCGGTCTCGTCCGGTATGGCTCAGTGGAACAGCGAAAGGCATGCTCGCGGTGAAACGGTAATATCATTTCCGCAACGGGGGTGAAATTATGGGGGAGCGTACGACCAAGGTCAATCCTTCGGAGGAGACGATCGCGATCGGTCCGCTGGGAATCCGTTTCCTTCTAACGGGGGAGGATTCCAACAACAACATGTCAGTATTCGAGGTTCTCGTCCCCGCCGGACAGAAGCTGGCGGCGCCGGCACACAGGAATGACGCCTACGAGGAGACTCTCTACGGCATCGAGGGCGTCCTCACCTGGACGGTCGACGGAAAGCCTATCGAGGTTGGTCCCGGGCAGGCACTCTGCATTCCCCGAGGCGCGGTGCACCGCTTCGACAACTTTGGCAACGAGGATGTGAAACAGCTCGCCGTCATATCCCCTGCGATCATGGGCCCCGCGTACTTCCGCGAAGCTGCCGAAGTAATCAATGCCTCCTCCGGTGGACCGCCCGACCGCGAAAGGATGACGGAGGTTTTCCGGCGTCATGGAATGACGGTGGCCGCGCCTCCGCCCGCCAAGTAGCGGGCGGCTCCCGCATTCGGGAGACTACCCTTCGTTCCGTCTATTTCACGAGTTCGACCTCCGTCGGCCGCCACTGTTTGGTGAAGAACGGTTCGAGCGGACTGTAGAGGCGCAGGATAGTAAACCACCCCTTGCCGGGCACGGTTTGAATCCAGTTGCCACGCCTGACACCTGGGGGCTGCGTGGGACCGAAGTACACCGTCGTAGAGCCATCGTCGTTCGCTTCGGTGGCGGGTGATGGATAACTCTGGCTTCCGGCGCGCGGATAGCGCTGCGGCGTATCGAGCATCGAACGCGACTGGTTGCTGTAAACCGTGAACGACCAGAACTTGCCCGCGGGAATGTTCGGCGGCAGCGTCACCTTGTACGTCTTGCCGCCGTCGAAAGGATTCCCGTCCCCGTCCAGAAATCCCATGAGATACTGCGAGCCGACGTTGGGAATCCGCATGATCATGCCCGGGGAGTCGAGGGTGTAGGCGTAGTAAAACGCCGCCCGGGAGTCGAGGGTCCGCGCCCCGGTCGGTGGCAACGGCTTGAAAAAGCCGTCCTTGGTGATCATCGGTGGCGGCGTCTCGAAGTCGTAACCACCCTCCCACAACATGTTGCCCCAGTGTGAACCGGGATAATAGGCCCAATCATGGACCTGGCTGAAACGCCAGTTCAGCGCCCGTCCGGCGGCATTTCCCACCGCCGCCGCGTCGGTAAGGATCTTGCGCATCCGGTTGTCCGGCTTGAATGGCTTGCCCTTCACGATGCCGATGGCGGCCATTTGCCCTGCGAGCTCCGTATCGTAACTGTCGGCCGGCTCCTGCTGCACGGCCGCGTTGATCATCTCGAAGAACGCAAAGTCATTGGGAGGGATCGTGTTGAACGACTTCCCGCTCGCTTCGACGAACCTGGTCGCAGGAATGGGAGGGTCGGCTGCGATCCGAACCTTGCCTTCGAGCGCCGTTGCGATGCTCGTGCCATAGCCTCCAGGTGTGTACGGATAGATCTTGATCATCTTCTTAATCAAGTCGACGGTCGGCTTCGGATCGTTGTCCGTGAGGAATGCGCGGGCGGCGTACAGGACCCGCGTCGTACGCGACCGCGCGACGTGAAAGCCACTGTCCGGAAGCGGGCCGTCATAGTCCGGCGGCAAGAGCAGGTATTTTCCCCCGTGGCCCCTATCCGGGCCGGGGAAGCCGATGTCGATGATCCATGAAAACCACATGTCGTTGATGGTGCCAAGCCCCATCGGCGGCTGTTCTACCACCTTGGGCCCCTTCGTCAAATCCACCACGGCAAGGTAATAGACGGTGTCGGCGTTGGCCGTTAGAAACAGCGACTTCGCGTCCATCAGATCGGAAAAAATAACAACCGTGTCGTCCTCCGCGCCGATGCTGTGAAAGCCTTGACGGATCGCGTACGCCGACGCACCGCGATAACTGTTGTTGAACACGTTCAAGGCACGGGTGAAATCCAGGGTGTCGTACACCTTCCGGGCGGTTTCGACACTCGGAGCGCCGTCCTTGAATTCCAGCGTTCCAATTCGCGTTTCGACTTTGTCGGGTGTGGAGATCGCCGCCGGAACGCCGGCCGACATCATCATCTTCGGTGCGTCCGCAGCATAGGCGCTCGTCAGCGCCAACCCGCCGGCTACTACAGCGGGGATGAGGTCCCGGACAAGTTGGCGCATACAGGTATTCCGTCCCATGTCGACCCCTCCTTATGAGGCTGATCAGATTTATGGCTAAGATGCCTATGTCACCTGAATGGTGACGCGAAGGCCAGAGAATGACCCTGATACGGCCTGGGATCCTCCTGTCTGCTCGAAGTTGGCAGATCGGTCCGTTTCCGATCCCCGGAGCACGAAAAAGGGGCTGCGGCGGTGACCGCAACCCCTTGAATGGTCTGGCGCGCCCGCTGCAAGCCGATGCCGGGCGGTGGTCAGAGTATCGTTAGGCCCGATGGGATAGGCACGTCCAACCTCCAACAACTGCGCTATAACCACCACATCACGGCGCGTTATGAAACACGTCCACTGCAATCAGGACGACAGTCTCCTTCCCATCATTCCGGTGCCAATGCGTCGTATCCTTTGTTGCGGAGGAAGTATCTCCAGGTCCATATAGCTTCACGGTACCGCCTTCAGACGTTACCGTGTCCGTGCCCTGGAGAAAATAGACGACCGCGGGACGGTCCTTGTGACTATGTAAGCCGATATAGCCGCCGGGTTCTATCGTAAGGACCCGCAGACGCAATTGGCGGCCCTTCATGCCCTCGATCTCCGGCCCAAGATCAACAGCCTGTTTCACCGTCGCCTTGAATCCCTTGTTGTCCTTCGGAACGGTTTGCTGCGAATTGGCAACTTGCTTCCCGTAACTGAATAACAAAGCGGAAAACAACACGACAGCGAAAAACAGTTTGCGTCGCATCGCGCTACCTCCAGTGGCATCGCAGGAATGGCGGGCGGGATAGCATAAATTATCCTTAAATATTAAATGCTTACATAGATTTCTATCCCTTTGATGGATCCCGCCGACTGAAAGTTTCATGATTCGGGAATGTTCGCCGTTTGGGAAGATATGCCTTCTATCCAATATCTCTGCATAACGTTCAGGCCGAACTGTGGGGATCGCAATAGTGCACACTCCCCTCCGGTAGTCCACATCATCGTCCGGAAACACCCGCAAGGTTTTCCTCCTGCACCGCTATGATCGCCATTTGCTTCCGAGGGGGAACTCCAGCCCCTCCATCTCATCCAATTCACAAGGACTACAGGATTTGAAAGAGGAGGAGACGGATGTAGAGGGGGGGAGCTATGACACGAGGAATAGACAAGAATGACTTGTTCATGCGTGTTGAAGTGCGAGATTTCCCCAAAGGCAGAGTAGAGATGATAACAATCGGCGGAGCGACAATCGGGCGTACCATCTTCGAACCGGGATGGCAGTGGTCGACGTCCGTACAGCCGGTCGCAAGAATAACAAGTTGCAATGCCCCCCACTTCCAGTTTCAAGTGGCGGGAACAATGAAAGTCGTGATGCATGACGGAACGGTACTTTTATGCAATCCGGGCGCGGTGTCGCTCCTGCCTTCCGGGCGTGATGCCTGGGTGGTCGGAAGCGAGAACGTCGTGATCGTCGACTTGCATGGGGTGATGGATTACGCAATGAAGGCAGCCTGACGGGGAACAGCCAATTACACATAAAGCTGTACATAACAAAAATGGGCCCGGTCTATATGGCCAAGCCCCTGAGAAACTCGGCCTTCTTCTCTTTCAGGCTTTTTTCATCAGCACCTTTAATCCATATGGACAGACTGCTGTGCAAATTCCGCAGTTATGCCCCTTGTGGTACTGAAAGTAGTGTTCCTTTTTCCATTCGTCGCATGCCCGCGCGTCCAATATCTCTTCACGGGGCAATCCTGGATACCACGCATTCCCTCTCAATGCATTCGCCGGGCACGCATCTACACAGCGCATGCAACGACCGCAGAAGTTTCTCTCTATTGGCGTGCCGCACGGAAGTTCGATGTCAGTGAAAACGGTTCCCAAGCGAACCCATGATCCGAATGGCCGCGTGATCAGTTGACAGTGACGACCTATCCAGCCCAATCCTGCTCTTGTTGCAGCAGTTTTGTGGGGAAAGTCCCCTTTGAAATTAATGGTATCGGTACGATCAGACGCCGCCAGCGGTTTGGAACGGAAACCTCTGGTTTTTATTTCCTCTGCCAACGCTACAGATAATTCATCGATCTGATGGTTCACTCTGGAATACTCATCAGCGTACGCTTGGTTAGGACCGTCCTGGATACTTGCCATTATTTGTGGGTTCATTGGAATAACCCATGAAATGGCGAACGGAAATCTTTGTCCGGTCTCATCCCCGGGTGTGAAAAAATCCCGAAGATCTGCTGCTCCCCAAAGAGTAATCCTGTGTGCTTCCATCCAGTCATTTAGCCAGATACAGGGAATCATTAATGGATCGGACATTCCATGCCCCGCGTTTTCAAGAAAGCAACAAATGAATGATCAGGGAACCGTATCGTCAACTTCACAATTACATCACAATCGAACGAAAAAGGGGCTACGGCTCTCACCGTAACCCCATGTTATTGCTGGCGCGCCATACCGGACGAAACTGGGCACCATTGGGAGGAGACGCTCCCGCTACCCTGAATTCACACCTGAGATCTCCTATTGCACCATCTTCACCACCGGCGGTTTCCAGGTGCCGTCGAGGATCGACGGAGACTTCTCCTTCGGCCAGTAGAGGCGCAACATCAGTACGAATTTGTCCTTCGGAGCCGGCAGCCAGTTCGATTCCTTCTCGGGTCCTGGATTATCGGCCTGGATATACAGGTCGATCGAACCGTCGGCGTTTTCCTTCAGTTTGTCGCGCTCGCTCAACGTGAACCGGTTGAGGGGGTTAGCCACGAAGAAATACTCGGAATCGTACAATGTCAGCGACCAGAAGCCGCTGACCGGGGGCAACTGGCTCTTGGGGAAGTGCATCACGTATTTGTTGGCCCCGCTGTAGGGCTTGCCATCCGCATCGGTTTCCGATGTCGGATACACGGCATCCTGCGGTCGATTGGCACCGAGCCCGATGGCGGTGACCAGCGCACGCTGCAGGTAATTGGTACCGTAGAGTCCGGTTTTCGTCGTGAACACCCAACCGTTCACGTGGGCGCCCGCCTTCTTGAAGTGCGCCATGATCTTTTCCACTCCCACCTTGGGCACGTCCTCCAGCGCCTTGGCCACGGTCGGTGGGACCTTGTCGATGTCGAACGCCTTGCCGGGGACGATACCGATCTTCTTCAACCTGGCGACCATCGGCGCATCCGCCTTTGCCGGTGGGTTGTCTTTCATCAGTGCCGCCAGGAGTTTGAAGTATTCGCCCGCGCTCATCTTGTTCACCTGGTCGCGCACCGGCGTCTTCATATCGATACCCGGATCTACCCTGCCGGACGGTGGCGTGTAGGGCTTGCCGTAGGCGCTAAGCGGGACGAGCTTGTACTGGTCCTGAATCTCGTGAACCGCCTTGTAATCTTCCGGCGTGCCGGTGCAATACGTGCGTCCGAGGACCCAGACCATGTTGGTGGGAGACTTTAGTTGCTTTACACCCTTGGGCAGGGTGCCCTTCCACCTCGGGCCGGTAATGGCGTAGGTCTGCGCCTTGGTGCCGGTGGTGCGCTTTCCCGGTACCTGGAAGACGTCGGTCCAGCCGGACAGCATCGGCATCAGGTAGTAGCGGTCCTTCTCGTCCGGCAGGCTCAGGACCCACGGTTCCCTGGAAAGGTCGAGCCACGCCGCCGAATAAAGCGTGTCGGCATTGGGGGCCGTTACGTCCCTGAACGCCGCGCTCGGGTATTCCCGGGCGTTGATGAAAGTACCCATCGGGGCCCGTAGACCCTCCGGGGCGGCAACATTGGTCATCACCCGCCGGGTCATCTCCATGGTGACCAGCGGGTAGCCGTAGACATAAGCGTCCACTGCGATGGCGCGGGCTTCCTTTTCGGTGACCGGTTTCGCGGCAAGGGCTTGCGGGGCAAGGATAACTGTAACGAACAACAGGGAAAGGACGAACAGCCCGGTTATACCTGTTTTTGACAACACCCTTGGCTTCATGGTGGATCACCCCCGGATTCAATGATTTTTCAGCGTTTTCGGTGAGATGACTTTACCCTTACTTCGTTTCACAAACCGCGGGCGGTCCTTTCCGATACCTAGAGAGGATTTCCTGCGACCGCTCCAGGAACCTTCTTTGAGGTCGCCATGTCCCCACTCTTCTACAGTGAAATTTCGGCCATCCAGTTGGCTACAAATGAAGAGGGAAAGGCCTGCTACATTTCAGGAGTCCGCTTCACAATTACTTAACATTCCAACGAAAAAGGGGCTACGGCTCTCACCGTAACTCCATGTTTTTCCTGACGCGCCATGCCGGACGAAACCGGGCACTGGGATGAGGTTATGGAATTGTAATGGCCGTCGGTTTTGACTTGGAGTGACCCGGAAAGGGGACCAGCGCAGTAGCCGGCCGGCCCCGTTATGTATGTCCTGCTTGGGAAATCGCACCTTTCCTTCCGTCCGTCTTACTGTCCTGTACCGGTTGTTTTCGGCCATCTACTGCACAGTCGACACGAAACGGAGCCATCGAGCGGGCAATCTAAAATTGGTATTGGACGTAGCTCATCAACAGACCCGAGACTGTCCCGAAGGACAAGAAAGGAGAATAGAGATGTCACAGCTTTCACTGATCGACATTGCCAAGGCCCCGAACAACGCCTTCGTCAAAAAGGACTGGGAGGCTGCCAGGGCTTCGGTCACACCCGGCGTGCTTTACGATGAGCTCGCCACCCATCGTAAAGTGAAAGGCGTCGATCAATTCCTTGCAGTCTTGCAGGGGTGGGCCAAAGCGTTCCCCGATTCGAAGCCCACATATCAGAATGCCATTGCGAGCGGAACGACCGTGGTGTTGGAACTGACCTGGCACGGCACGCATACAGGGCCGCTGCAGACGCCGGAGGGCAGCGTCGCTTCAACCGGCAAACCCATCGAAGTACCGGCGTGTATGGTCCTCGAGATCGGAGACGGAAAAGTGAAGTCGATGCGCCACTATTTCGACATGGCGACGTTGATGCAGCAGCTTGGGATTTCGAAGGCCGCTTGAGGGAGCCTTCCGAAATGGAGGAGACCGACGCGCCTCCTCCCGTCGTGGGAACGGCAGTTGAAAGGGCCTCCCGACCGGAGGCCCTTCTGATTCTAACAGCATGCTCAACGGGCGGACTCGAACCCCCACGGGTTTGCCTCCTCCCACCACCCCCTCAAGGAGCATGATACCGATGAATGGAGTGATTACTCCATATGAATCGGTATCTTACAAAATCACAGAAAGCGGATTTTTGCCAGAATCACCCTCTTTTTGCCACAAAATCGGACGAGCATGCCCCAAATCTGCCCCATGAACTAGATTTCTCAGCCGTACTTCTTGGCTGCCGCCTCGATGGCACCGCCAGCCTTGGCCAGGTCCCCTGGGACCATCACAGGATGAATTTCAACTCTTGCATTCAAGGCCAGGAACCACGGCTCGGCAATCGCGGGGATCTGGGAGGCATCCTTCATTTCGAGGAAAATGTACCCCGACCTCTGACCATCGGTGTCCATGAAATAGGCGGCTTCGGGCTTCAGATCCGTCAGAATGGACTGGATGGTTGTGCCAAGCTTTCCGGCCTTCGCCAATCTGTTCCCCGCCTCGACATCCATGACTACTTTGAGAAGAAATCGCACAGATCACCTCCGGATGTATCTCAGATCTCGTACTTTAATTTAGATTCGTCCAATACATCTCAGGTTCGCCGTGAGATCCGGAGGTTGGGGAATGACTCCGACCTCCGATAATCCCTCCCCTACCTCCCTACAAGGACCGCTGCAGGAAAGTTCCTGCGATTGCAAGGGACACCCCCTCTTTGCAGCAAAAAAAGATCGAGGGTGCACCAAACCTGCCCCACGAAGGCGATTCGATCCGGGGAAGGATCTGCGGCGTCCAGGCGTACGGTAAAACGGGCGCAGATCAAATCCAATCCTGGAGTCACCTTCACAATTACTTCACAGTTCAAAGAAAAAGGGGCTGCGGCGGTAACCACAACCCCTTGAAATCGCTGGCGCGCCCTGAGGGATTCGAACCCCCGGCCGCTTGATCCGAAGCCGGAAAAAGGGGGTCACCGGGAACACCCGGTGACCCCTAATCTTTTGTGTTATTTACCACTTACGGAGCGTCAATTTTCTGACGTTTGTGCTGTTTTGGGGTGTTTGGGGGTGTCTACTATACAAAAACAATACAGTCTGTCTCCGTTGTCGAATGCAAATCCAGCGTAGGCTACGCAATTTTGAGGGGGGGACACGTAAGTGTTCGAGTCTTACATGGCTCCCCACCCGGGACAGAGAAATGGATCGACTTCCAAGAAAAACGGGGCCAAAAGGCCCCGTTTTTCTGATGTCCGCGATCAATTATTTCACCTTGAACACCCCGTCGAGATTTTCGGTGACAGAGATAAGCTTGTAGCCATTGGGGTACAGGATCGCATCATTGTCATCCTTCATCGCGTAAATACGCAACTGGTAATAACGGCCGGACTGTAATGCTGGTCCTGCATAATTGATTGTATAGGTACCTCCAGAGACGGTCACCGTGGGAACACCTTCAACCGGATCGAGGCCACCAAATCCGCCCCAGACCGCGTCACCGGATTCATTGATGACTTCGATGGCAAAGCCACTCGCACTTGAATAACTGGACTCCGAATGCCACGTGAACGTAGGTGTTGCGGTCAGCTCCGGAACCACATTGTTGGCCGGAGTCGAGGGTGTATCCATCACGACAGCTCCAGTGATTTTGAAACTTCTTGTGGAAGGATCGACAACCCCATCAGTGACCGTGACCAACGGATCGCCTTGGGTAACTGCTTCATCCGGATCAATAACATTGCCGTCGTTCAGCATCGACGCGATGATTTCGAAATCGCCATTGGGCAGACCGCTCATCGTGTAGTTGTTGTTCGCATTGGTGTATACGCGCATGCCCGGTATAACCTCGCGCGTCACTCGGTCGATCAGCGTGACATCGGTGGCTTTGGCAGTCCCCCCAGCGACGAACTGGATGTTGCCGCTGATTGTTCCGTTTGCCACACCGCTGGCAACGAGATCCTGGGCGGTCGTGGTCGTATCGGCGGTGACCGTAACCGCGCTCAGGGTCGGGAAATTCAGACCCTTGATGTAGGCGGTAACGTCGACGTTGCCTTCCACGACATTGTACAGGACGTAACTGCCATCGGCGGCGGAGATCGTGGTGTAGGAAACCCCCGCACCCATGGCAATGACCAGCGCGCCAGCAACCGGGTTACCGCCCGACTTGACCGTTCCGCTGATCGCGCCGACAACGAGATTCGTATCTATCGGGAAGAGTTCAATGGTAGCCGTCGCGGTCTCACCCTGTTTCACCTTCACCGGCAGTGGAGGTACCCGCGGCGGCGGGGAAGAATTGTAGCCCTGGGCATTGATCTTCAGCTGGTAGTAACCTATTGGCAGGTTTGATTGGGAGACGATACCATTGTCATTGGTAACGTAAATCTGAACCGGTTTACTTTCGGCATCGAGCAGGATGACACGGGCGTGAGCAATACCCTTCTGCGGATTTGCTGTCGTCCCGTCGACGATGGTGATGTTGAGCGCGCCTGTGGGCGGCGCGCTGCTTCCTCCTCCACCACCGCAGCCACTCAGCCCCAAGGTCACCAGGAGAGCCAGAAACAGAATTATCAGCCTGGTTATTTTTCCCATGAGTCACCTCATTAGTTAGGTATTAGATTCACCAGGTTTTATCGGCAAAGACGCCTTTAGACTTTAATTAACCATCTAATCCACAATCAGCTCAGTCGTCACGGGATGATTTAAACCCGCACAGGCAGAAACCATCTTTTCTCACCCATCAGATAGGTCGACCAACTCCACCCGGCGGCCTGCCGGATCGAATCTGTAACATAAGGGTGTCAGCGGGGTAAGACGAAAAAGTGTTAACCAAAAAGCACTTAGATCGATTTTTTCAGAATTTCGCCATACAGGACTCGAACCTCGGGCCACTTGAGTAGAAAGTCCTTGGAAACCCCCTTGTGAAGTGGAGTGGTTTCAAAGGAGCATGTCAGGAATGCGCTCGCACATTGCCTCCAAATGAAAAGGGCGCCACCCAGTTCCTGGGCAGCGCCCGATAACCTGCCAAACTGCAGTATTAGCGAACGATGACTTCCTTATGCGACAGCTTGAGGATCACGATGATGAGGATGATGAGGATCGCCAGCCCGATGAGGAGACCGAGGCCGTCGTCCGCCCCCGCCGCTGCCCTGTCCGTCAGGGAGGCCAGCCGGTGCAGATCTCGAGCGCTCATCGCCTCGACCTTCGCCTTCGCTTCCCCGGATGCCACGCCATAGTCGATCAGCTGCTGGACGACGATCTTATTCTCAAGGAACGACTGGACTTTCGACATGTCCTCGGATCGTTCGGCCGCCTCCGAAAGGGAAGAGGCGATGATGCCCGCCTCGGCCACCCCTCTCAGCGAGCCGATAGCTCCCATCCAACCCGCCATAAGGAGCGCCACCATTACGAACCATGCCGTTTTCCGCAATGATGCCATCATCGATCCCTCCATATCCTGTTTATAAGCATAGCGTGTCAGTGATATATTTTTTTTCCTGCCAACTTACCTGTACCCGGTTCCCAGTGACCCGTCCTCCCCTAATCGCCGTGACGCCCGTGCTTATTTCCGTGCTTGTTCCCCTTGTGCTTCCAGCCGTGCTCTCCGTGGGCCTTCTTCCACTGGCCGTATGGCATCGGCTTCTGGTGGGCGTAGACAGTGCGGTAGTTCGTGGGCACCCGGTAGACGGGGCCCGGGACGTGTCGCGGTCCCACGGCCACCCACGGCCCGTTGTATCCGCCGCCCCGGTACCACCGATCCCCCCGGCGGTTCCACCAACGGTTGTCATAGAAGAAGAGATCCACGCTTACACCCGGTGCGAAGTAGACGTTCGACTGGGGGATGACAACCATATCCGGAGCCGAGATCCCCAAGTTGACGTTGACGTTGGTCCCTGCAAGCACGGGGGCTGCAGTCACGACAAATCCCGTAAGAGCGAGAACTGCCAGAGCCGTAAAGAATCTCGTTTTCACCTCATCCTCCTTTTTTTTCACTGCATGAATTACATATTTGGTATCGCGCGGAAGATTCCGAATCCT
>Ga0210098_1000121_pt1 | contig 27854 bp, 19 predicted proteins | sample Joice_ThreeSqA_D_FD_184870 | JGI IMG/M metagenome (GOLD analysis project Ga0210098, IMG submission 184870) | Wetland microbial communities from San Francisco Bay, California, USA, that impact long-term carbon sequestration - Joice_ThreeSqA_D1... | ecosystem: Environmental > Aquatic > Marine >...
GAAAAAACAAAGTCAGCGCCTCATTTTCATGGAAAATCCCTTGAAGAGGTTCACAGTTCCGTCGAAACCCAGCATCCCAATATATTGAAGCGCATGTTTGCTTTTGCAGGACCGGCTTACCTGGTCAGTGTCGGATACATGGATCCGGGCAATTGGGCAACAGACCTTGAAGGCGGATCACGCTTCGGCTACGCGCTGATCTGGGTGATCCTGATGTCGAACATGATGGCGGTGCTCTTACAGACATTGGCTGCGCGCCTCGGGATTGTCACCGGAAAGGACCTGGCACAGGCCTGCCGGTCGGAATATTCAAAAGCAGCCTCATTTGCACTTTGGATCTTGTGTGAGATTGCGATTGCGGCCTGCGACCTCGCCGAAGTGCTGGGCACCATTCTCGGATTGAATCTTCTCTTCGGACTGCCCCTGCTCTGGGGCGCGCTGGTAACTTTGTTTGATACCTTCCTGCTGCTTGCGATCCAGAGACTGGGAATGCGCAAAATGGAAGCGTTCATTCTGTCGCTTATCACTATCATTGCCGGCGGTTTCATTGTCAATCTGTTCCTGGCGGAACCGGATTGGGGAGCGGCTGTGGCCGGGCTGACGCCCTCCCTGCCCGTGGGGTCGCTTTATATCATTCTCGGGATCATCGGGGCGACCGTGATGCCACACAATCTTTACCTGCATTCCTCGCTGGTGCAGACACGCCGGGTATCACGGACAATCGATTCGAAGTCACAGGCCTGCAGGTTTAATTTTTTGGATTCCGTGATCGCTTTAAATGCCGCCTTTTTTGTCAACGGAGCGATCCTTGTCTTGGCGGCGGCCGTGTTTTATCGCCACGGGATCGTCGTAACCGAGATCCAGCAGGCTCACAAGATGCTGGAACAACTTCTCGGGACGCGAGCCGCTCCCATCGCCTTTGGATTGGCGCTGCTCGCGGCAGGCCAGAGCTCCACTTTAACAGGCACCCTGGCGGGACAAATCGTGATGGAGGGGTTTGTCAGGATTCGGCTGAGACCTTACCTGCGGCGTCTGATCACGCGCTCAATCGCGCTGCTGCCGGCAGTGGTGGTAATTTGGATCTCGGGAGATGAGGGAACGTACAAACTCCTGATCCTCAGTCAGGTGGTTCTCAGCCTGCAATTGCCGTTTGCCATCGTTCCGCTGGTGCATTTCACCAGCGATAAGCTGAAAATGGGCTCCTTTGCCAGTAAATTGTGGGTGAAGGTTCTGGCATGGGCTACTTCTGTCGCCATCATCGTGCTGAACGGGAAACTGGTGTATGACGAAATCATGGACTGGATAGAGGGTGGTGCTCCTCTGCTGGTCTCGATTTTGACGATTGGTATTGCGGCAGCACTCTCATTTTTTCTCGTGTACATCATTCTGCTTCCGTTGATTCGCGGGGAAAAGAGCTGGAAGGAAGAGAAGCCTGCCGGGGCTTCGGCGGTCATTGAAGGGATCGAAACTCATCGTTCGAAGCATATTGCGGCGGCCCTGGGGCGGGATGACGGCGACACCGCGATTGTCAGCCGTGCCCTATCTCTGGCAAAGGCAGAGGGAGCGCTGCTTACCCTAGTTCATGTGACCGATTCCGCTCCGGCACAGGTATACAGCAAAGATGTCTATGACGAGCATACTCGGGAGGATGAACAATATCTGCTGGAAATTGCCGCTGAGGTGCGCGCTTCCGGGGTTGCGGTGGAGATTGCGCTCCCCCAAGGTGATCCCTCCAAGGAATTGATCAGCTTTGCAGAGTCGCACGGAGTCGATATGCTGGTCATGGGATCACACGGACACCGCTTGATCGGCGACCTGATATGGGGGCAAACAGTTGATCCGGTTCGCCACAGGGTGGGGATTCCGGTCTTGGTGGTCCGATAGAAGCATCATCCTGCCAATAAAGGCAGACGCAAGATAGAAAATTTGAGAACTATTTAAGCATGAAAAGGCGGGCAAGCCTTGAACCCCTTATTATTGCACCATGCCGACACCCATATCATAGGCTTTGAGGTTTAATTCCTGTTTGTCGGCGGACAGGTTTTCGGAGATGGCAGCCGCAAAATCTTTTCGATCCAGCGGCAGAGAACCGATGCCGGCGGCGGCACCGATCATCATAATATTTCCTAATATCGGGTTGCCAAGTTCCATGGCCCTGTCGGTGGCATCCATAAACCAGGAGGCTTCCGACAGTTCGGCAACCCATGATTTAATATCAGCCAGGTCGGGATACTGTTTCTCTCCGGAAATCACACCGATGGCGTGGATGGATCTGGTGTTGCAAAGAACCTTGATATTCGGATTCCCGTAATTCACCAATACGCGAAGGGCTTCGGTGGGTTCTAATGAAATTACCAGGTGGCCCTGACCCTTCGGTATTTGCGGGGACCAGCTTGAACCCGTTGATATCCGCAGATGGCTCATCACCGATCCCCCGCGCTGGGAGGCCCCGAACGTTTCGCCGATCGTCACGCTCAGCCCTTTGCGGGACAGCATATTTCCCAAAATCCGGGAAGCCATTACATTGCCCTGCCCGCCGACACCGGTGATAATAACATTATAGGGATCATACGGAAGGTTCACCTGCTGCATGGTCTAGGCTACCTCCTTTTTGCGGATGGCCCCTGAAGGACAAATCGAAGCGCACATACCGCAACCGGCACAAATTACCGCATCGATTCTGGAAACTCGTTTCTCTTTATCCCAGTTAAGGCCGGGGCATTTGAATATGCGGGTGCACAACTGATTGCAGCCGCAGGCCTGGCCGATGCAGAGCTTCTCATCCACAGACACCTCGAACATCTTTTTGGCCTTTTTTTCCGGGCTCAAAGCACACATCTGCCTTAAAACCAGCACCTTCAGCCCCTTGATCTCGAAAAGGTCCAAGAGGGTCTGCTGGGTTTTTGCAGGATCAAAGGGATCGCTGGTCCTTACGGTGGCCCCCATGGCTTCGCAGACTTTAACCACATCGATGGCCGGTGCCTGGTTTCCGGTGGCATCCACCGGAAGGCCCGGATGGGATTGAAAACCGGTCATGGCCGTACCGCTGTTATCCAGCACGACCAGGGTGATGTCGGCGCGGTGGTGGACGGCATTGACCAAAGCCGGCAGGGCGGCATGGAAAAAGGTGGAGTCGCCGACAACGGCCACAACCGGCTGCTCCATACCGAACTGCCCCAGCTTTCCGAATCCGCTGGCCAGGCCCAATCCTGAGCCCATGGCATGCAGGGTTTTGAGGGTGTTAAACCCCGTGGGCAATATCGCCATGGAATAGCAGCCGATGTCCCCGCACACAAACCCCTGCCGACCGTCCAGTTGGAGGGCATTATGAATCGTCCAGAAGGAGGCGCGATGGGGGCAACCGGCACAAAATGTGAGATCACGCCCCGGGGCGCCGGTATCAGACAGTTCCCTGGCCCTGGCGGCATACGCTTGCGGTACAGCCTCATACGCTACCGATAGAATCTTTGACAGCGCCGCCGCCACCAGGTCCGAATTCATTTCCCCCGTCTGGGGCAGGGTTCCTTCCCGCTTGCCGAAAAAAGTTTTAGGGCCGATTTTCGGGGCAAGTTCGGCAGCGGTAATCTTGACGTTTTCTTCGAGAAACGCAATGACCTCTTCAACCACCAGAATCTTGTCGGCAGTGCCGAGGTATTTTTCCATCAACTTCGGTGGAAGCGGCCAGGTGGTTCCCAGTTTCAGCAAACCGACCCGATCTTCGACTCCCAGCAGACTGATGGCTTCCTTGCTGTATAGATAGCAGGCGCTGCCGGTAATCAACAGCAATTCAGGGGCCCGGGGTCCGCTGTAGGCATTGAATGGAGACACCTCAAATCCGGCGACGGCTTTTTTGAGTTTTGCCTGCTGCCGGCCATGCTTGAAGACAACCGGCAAACTGGACATGGGGCCCTGGATGGGATCCAACAGATTGCCTTCATGCTTGAAAAACGCTTTTTTCTCAACCTCCGGCAGGTCACCAAAGACGACGTTTCCGCTGGCATGGGACAGGCGGGTAACACTGCGGACCATCACCACGTTTTGTATTTCCTCGGAAAGTTCAAAGGCCCATTTGATCATGTCTTTTGCTTCCTGGAAATCAGCGGGTTCCAGCAGCGGTATTTCGAGCATCCGGGCGAAGTGACGCGATTCGCCCTCGTTGGCACTGGAAAGCGCGCCCGGATCATCACAGGGTACCAGCACCATTCCCCCGCGGGTTCCGGTAATCGCCAGATGCAGCAGAAAGTCGGACCCCACATTCACACCGTTTTGTTTCATGACACACATGGAACGCAGCCCGGTAAATGATCCCGCCGCCGCAACTTCCATGGCCACTTTCTCATTGACCGACCACTCGACGTACAAATTTTGCTGCGCCGATACGCGGGCCAGGGTTTCAATAATCTCGGAGGACGGTGTTCCCGGGTATCCGGCAACCACCGCGATGCCGGCCTCCAGTGCCCCCCGGGCAATGGCTTCGTTGCCCATGAGCAGGTGCCGGGTGCCGGGTTTGCCGTCTATAATAGCTGACATATTCACACTCCCATGCTTGGTTTGTCTGATAGAGAAGATTTCGACATTTATTAGGTGTCAGGTGGCAATATTCAGAGAACAGAGGACAGAAAACAGAAGACAGATGGCGAATCTGAATCTGCTGATCTGCAGCCTGTCTTCTGCCCTCTGTCTTCTGTCGTCTGGTCACTGACACCTGAAACCTGAAACCTATTGATAAGCTTTTCTTTTGCTTAATGACGCCTGCTTGCGCTGTTTTATGTCTGTTAAGTTCCAAGTATTCTATCGACGACCTCCTGCGGTATCCGAACGGTCGCCCGTTCATCGCCCTGATTATTGATAAGGCCTCTGCGAATTAGGGTTCGCAGCGACCGCTCTTTTTTTTCCGCCGCGGCTTTGGACAGATGCTTCAGGTTTTCAGCGGGGAACGCCTCTGTTTCAATAAAGTTTTCCCGGCGGGCCTGGTCAACAATCTCAGCACCGCTTCCCGATCGTATCATCAGTGTGTTCCAGCCCGGTCGACCCTCATACATGCCGACCGAGAGATCGGCGAATTCCGAGGTCATGTCCAGGCAGACAAAACAGGTGTGCGGAATCAGGGGTTTGATATCAGTCAGTGAAACCGCTACCGATCCATTGTCGGTTTCTAAAACCATGACGCCGGCCGGCGGTGGTGGTATGTCCATGCCGCGTATTTCGGAGATTTTCACGCGGTGGACCAGCAGGTCGATCAGCTGCCGGGTGTCAACCGACCAGTTGCAAAATAAACCGACGCTCAAACCCACCGGAACGGTATGCTCCACCCTTTCCAGGGGGTTGCTGCGCATCTGGGCCACAGCCGTTATCTGACAGGGGGTACCGACAACACCCAGGCGGTGGTACCCTTGCCTCACCCCTGTATTCAAAGCCGACAACGTCGGCGAGGCCATAAACTTGGACGAAGCGCATCCGGCGACTTTCTTCCAATCGGTGATCAGGCGGGGGACCGGGGCCAAACCATCCCGGTCGGTTAATGCAGCCGCATCTATCAGCCCGCTTTTCAGGGCAAAGGCCATTAAGGCGGAAACCGTGCCGCCCGATTGAAACGCACTTTTCTCCATCTGTATTCCGGCCCTGGATGCCAGCACCTCCCGGTAGGGTCCCAGGGGACTGCCATCGTAGTCGACTTGCCATATTTTTTGGGTAAGTTCGTTCAGGTCGACTTCGGCTTTGGGGCAATAAGCAAAACAACGCCCCTGCTCCAGGGTACAGGGAAACAGTTGCGCCGTTTTGCCTTTGTAATTTTTAAAATACGGGCAAATATCCACGCAGGCACCACAGCCGATACACAACTCCCGTTTGTGGACATCCTCCAGCAACTCAACGGACCCGTATATTTGAGCCATTAATATCTCCAATAATTATGGTAGAAGGATATAAGAGCAAAGTGCATGGCGCATAGAGCATGGTGTTGGATTTCTCTGAAATTTCCGAATTATCGTCCTAAACGCTATGCGCCATGCGCTATGCTCCTTGCGCATCCAGCTCAACCTGAATCAGGTGAATGGGATTTTCAGATTTATTTTCGATACTGACAACGCCCGGCGCCGCTACGGTTAGGACCTGACCCTGTTTAAAGCTTTGAGTTTTGCCGTTGGCGTCAATCCAGGCGGGTCCTTTTACCACAATCAGGTGCAGGCAGGCGGCAGCGGCCACCTCCGCCTGCAAGGTTGATGAGGGATAGACCCGCAGCCTGAAAACCGTATAACCATCTTTTTGCTCGAGCAGCGTCCTGCTGCCCCAGGGAAAGTGAATGGTGCGATGTTGGTGATATTCCTGGCGGCCTTTTGCTTTCAGGCGGGCCACAATGGATTTAACATCCCGGCTGTGATCGATGTCGGAGACAAATATGGAATCAGGTGTTTCCACGACCACCATGTTCTCGAGATGATTGGTGGCAATCAAACGATCGCGGCCCAGAATAAAGCAGCCCCGGGTATCATGGGTGATAACGTCGCCGTCAATTACATTGAGATCGTCATTTTTGGGTAAAAAATCATATAAGGATTTCCAGGAGCCGATATCACTCCAACCGAAATCGGAAGGCAGCACCACACCCCGGGCCGTTTTTTCCATTATGGCGTAATCAAAGGATATGTCAGGCAACTGATCATAATCCGCTTTGACAATGGCGTTCGTGCCATCGCAGATCGTATTCATTTTTTCCAGAAGATCGGGTTGGTAAGTACGAAACTCTTCTAAAATAACCGACGCTTTAAAAGCAAACATACCGCTGTTCCAGAAAAAATTCCCGGCCGCGATGTATTGTTGCGCCGTCTTTTTATCCGGCTTTTCAACAAACCGCTTGATTGTCAAGGCACCGTCAGCCATCTCCTGTCCGCCTTCAACATAGCCATAACCGGTTTCCGGATAATGGGCTGTAATGCCGAAAGTGACAATATAGCCTCGATCCGCCAGCCGGATGGCCGCTTTTAGCCGGTCGTGGAAACGGTCAATCTCACCGATGACATGATCGGCCGGCAGTACACATAACACCGCATCCCGCTCGGTATTCAACACATTCAATACAGCCAGCAATATGGCCGGTGCCGTGTTGCGGCCGCTGGGTTCGCAGATAATTTTGCCATCGGCCTGCAAACCGATGCCCTGCATGTGGCGGGCGGTCTCATGAAAATGCTGCTGACCGCAAACGATCCGGACGCAATCCGCATCCACTACATGCGACAATCGCTTTATCGTGCTTTGCACCAGTGAATCATCGCCGATAAATTTCACCAGCTGCTTTGGATAAAGTTGCCGAGAGACGGGCCACAGCCGGGTACCGGTTCCGCCGGCCAATAAAATTGCGTAAACCTTACCTGCTAAATCCGCCATTCGGTGATCTCCTGTTTCCGCCGTTTCTGTTAACCCCGTTATTCGCCGCTGAGGATGTCACCGCACGACAGTGGGTTTCCACGGCATGGTAGCCAAGGAAATTGTGTACCTCCCGGGTCAGAGATCCGCCCGCTTTGAGTTTCAAATTTTCCGGCAGGGCAATGATTGAATCCGTTTTATCAGGGCTTCGCAAATGCAGAAAGCCCGGACAGGATCCGGGATGCCTTTCAAGAATGGCGTGCAGCTTAGAAAGGGTCTCGCGGTCCGTGCGGCTTATTTCCAGCCTAAAATGGATGCTGGCCGCCCAGGTTTCTTCGGCCTTTTCTAAGGGAATTACCTCATCGGCCAGTATTTTAACCGCCTGTTCGTCCTTTTGGACCTGCCCTTGAACCAGCACGGGACGGTCTTCTACCAGCAGATCCCTTGTATTGGCAAACACACGTGAAAAGACGATAACCTCCACTGCCCCGTGCATGTCCTCGATAGTTACAAAGGCCATCAGGTCCCCTTTTTTGGTGTTGATGGTCTTGGTACTCTTGATCAGCCCACCGATACGCACGGCGCCTCCATCTTTTAACTCCTTGATGGAAATCGCATCGGCGTTGGTGAACTTATCCAGCAATTCTGCATAGCGCCTCAAGGGATGACCGGTCAGATAGAAACCGAGGGATTCTTTCTCAAACGCCAGATACTGCTTTTCATCCCATTCACCGATTTCAGGCAAACTCGGGGCATTGAAACTGGGCTGATTTTCGCCACTGCCAAACAGACCCATCTGAGGATCGTTGCGCTCTTTCTGGACCCGTTGGCCGTATTCGAGGGCACTTTCAATCGCGGCCGTCAGCTGAGACCGTTTGGCACCGGTTACGTCAAACGCCCCGCTTTTTACCAGACTTTCGATAACCCGCTTGTTTACTTTTTTCAAATCCACCCGTTCGCAAAAATCGAAAAGCGATTCAAATGGCCCTGCCGTGCGACAAGCGATGATGGATTCAATCGCACTTTCACCGACATTTTTCACGGCCACCAACCCGAAGCGTATCTGTGAGCCGTCCACTGTGAATTCTACCTCACTCTGATTAATGTCAGGCGGCAAAATGGGAATATCGTGATGACGGCATTCGGCAATGAATTTGACGACACCATCGGTGGAGTGCATTTCACTGGTCAACAACGAGGCCATAAATTCCACCGCATAATGGGCTTTAAGATAGGCCGTCTGGTAAGCGATCAGGGCATAGGCCGCGCTGTGGGATTTGTTGAAGCCGTAGCCTCCGAATTTTTCAATCAGGTCAAACAGGTTTTGGGCACTCTTCTCAGGAATTTTGTTTGCCGCAGCCCCCTGGATAAACCCCTGCCGGTGTCGGGCCATAATTTCGGGAATTTTCTTGCCCATGGCTTTGCGCAGGTCATCGGCTTTGGCCATGGAATAATTTGCCAGGGTACCGGCAATTTTCATGACCTGCTCCTGATACACGATAACCCCATAGGTCTCCTTCAATATGGGTTCAAGCTCGGGGACCAGGTATTGCACGGATTTTTTCCCGTGTTTGCGCGCCACATAATCGTCAATCATTCCGCTTTCCATGGGCCCGGGACGATAGAGAGCCACCAGCGCGATAATATCGTCAAAAGATTCCGGTTTTAAGCGCACGAGCAAATCTTTCATGCCCGAGCTTTCCAGCTGGAAGACGCCGGTGGTGTCGCCGGCTGCCAGCAATCGGTAGGTGTCCTTATCGGATAATTCGATTTGTTCCAGATCCGGTGGGGTTTTTCCCTGTCGCTGGATCAATTCCAGGGTTTTGGCGATCACCGTCAGGTTGCGCAAACCCAGAAAGTCAAACTTTACCAGACCGATCTTTTCGACGATTTTCATGTCGAACTGGGTCACCACCTCCCCCTTTTTGCCCTTGTAAAGCGGGAGGTAGTCAACCAGGGGGCTGTCGGCAATGACCACACCGGCGGCGTGGGTGGACGCATGCCGCGGGAGTCCTTCCAGCACCCGACAGATCTTGATCAGATCGGCCACGTTGGGATCTTTTTCAGCCAGCTCCGCCAGCCGGGGTTCCTGTTTGAGGGCACCATCCAGACTGATATTCAACACATCCGGCACCATTTTGGCAATCGCATCCACTTCGCGCAGGGGGATGTCCAGGGCCCGGCCCACATCGCGGATCACCGCCCGGGTTTTGAGCTTTCCGAAAGTGATGATCTGGGCCACGTAATCACCGCCGCCGTATTTATCAACCACGTATTTATAAACATCTTCCCGGCCGTCGATGCAAAAATCCACATCGATATCCGGCATGCTTTTGCGGGCCGGATTGAGAAAACGCTCAAAAATCAAGCCATGGCTGATAGGGTCAAGATTGGTGATGCCCAGGCTGTAGGCCACGAGGCTGCCAGCGGCTGACCCCCTGCCGGGTCCCACCGGCACACCGGACTGCTTGGCGTGTGATATGAAATCGGAAACAATCAAAAAGTATCCCGCAAACCCCATTTCTTTAATGACCTTGATTTCATATTCGAGACGCTCACGATATATGGATTCATCGATCTGCGGATTTCTGGTTTTTACCCGCTCGAGAATACGGCCAAATCCCTTCCAGACCTTTTCTGTAAACAGGTCATCGGACGATTGCTCTGAACCGGTATCAAATTTAGGAAAGTGATAGGTGTCAAAATCAAATTCCAGATTGCAGCGCCGGGCGATATCCACTGTATTGCTGATAGCATCCGGATAGGAGCTGAAAAACCCGCACATCTCATCTTTGGATTTAAAATAAAGCTGATCGGTTCTGAATTTCAGGCGGTTGGAATCATGGATGGTTTTGCCGGTTTGAATGCACAGCAAGACATCATGGGCGCGCACATCTTCCCGGTCCAGATAATGGCAATCATTGCTAGCCACCAGTGGAATCGACAGCCGTTGACTCATGTCCACAAGCGCCTCGTTGACGCGGTCCTGAATGTCGATGCCGTTGTTTTGCACTTCCAGATAAAAATTATTTTCCCCGAAGATCTCCAGGTACTCCCGGGCGGCGGCGTCGGCCAACTCCATTCTGCCGTCCTGAATCCGTCGCGGGACCTCACCGTGCAGGCAGGCCGTCATACCAATCAATCCCCTATGGTGCTCTCTGAGAATCTGCTTGTCGATGCGAGGCTTGTAATAAAACCCTTCCAGTTGAGCAACTGAGGCGAGTTTGCACAGATTGCGATAACCCTCCTGATTTTCAGCCAGCAGGATCAAATGTGAAAGGTCCTTATTGTCCAGGGGCGTCTTGTCAAAGCGAGTTCGAGGTGCAACGTAGATTTCGATGCCGATAATGGGTTTAATACCGGCCTTGGTGGCTTTCTCATGAAACTCGACGGCCCCAAACATTGTTCCGTGATCGGTGGTGGCCACCGAATGCATGCCGAATTCTGATGCCCGCTGCAGCAAATTGTCGATCCGTATGGCACCGTCAAGCAGGCTGTACTGGGTGTGAACATGAAGATGGACAAAATCAGGGGTGGAAGTTTGGTTCATATGATTAAAGGCCTTTTTTTCTGCGGAAAGCCGCTAAATGGATAGGTCTCAGGTCGGAACTAATTGCAAAGCGCGTGGCGCATAGCGCAAAGAGCAAAGGGCTAATTTAATGCGCGGTTTTTCAACACTATGCGCTTTGCGCTATGCTCTCTGCTATCCAAAGCCTGCAATGATTCCACCTTATGGCGACCGACAGGCAAACTTAACACAAATTAATAGAACTACTCCAGCCGATAGTTTGGAGCTTCCTTGGTGATGATGACGTCGTGCACATGGCTTTCCCGCATACCGGCGGCACTGATCTTCAAAAAGCGTGCTTTTTCTCTCAATTCGTCCAGGGTACGACAACCGCAATATCCCATACCGGCTTTCAAACCGCCGACGAGTTGGAAAATATTGGACGACAGCGTCCCTCTATAGGGCACGCGGCCGACAATTCCCTCGGGGACCAATTTATCATCTTCAGCCTGTTCACTCTGATAATAGCGATCCTTACTGCCTTTTTTCATGGCTTCAATCGAACCCATTCCTCGATACATCTTGTAGCTGCGGCCCTGGTAAAAAACCACCTCACCGGGACTTTCTTCGGTTCCGGCTAAAAGACCGCCGACCATGATACAATGGGCCCCGGCACCGATGGCCTTTGTAATATCACCGGAAAATCGGATGCCGCCGTCGGCAATCAACGGTACCCCGGTTTTACTTGAAACTGACCGGCAGTTCATAATCGCGGTCATTTGCGGTACCCCGATACCGGCCACAATTCGCGTGGTACAGATCGAACCGCCGCCGATACCAACCTTGACGCCATCCACGCCGGCATTGATCAGGTCTTCAGCACCCCTGGCCGTGCCCACATTACCGGCGATCACTTCGATGTCGTTGAACGTGCCTTTCAAGGTTTTGACCGCATCAATGACATTTGCTGAATGACCGTGGGACGTGTCAATCAATATGACGTCTGCACCGGCCTTAAGAAGCGCCTCTGCACGCTCTAACATGTCCGGGCCGACACCAACAGCGGCTCCCACCCGCAGGCGTCCCCGGCTGTCCTTGCAGGCATTGGGATATTTTTTTATCTTTTCGATATCCTTGGTGGTAATCAATCCCTTCAGGCGTCCTTGCTTGTCAACCACCAGCAGCTTTTCAATCCGATGCTTGTGCAAAAGCTTCTTGGAATCTTCCAGAGAAATCCCCTCGGAAACAGTTATCAGGTTATCCTTGGTCATTACATCTGCTATTTTTCTGGTAAGGTCAGTTTCAAACCGCAGATCCCGGTTGGTGACGATACCAATGAGTTGATCCCCGCTGGTCACGGGTACACCGGAAATCCGGTAGTGATCCATTAATTCAAGCACCTCACCCACCCGCTGCTCGGGTCGGATGGTAATCGGATCAACAATCATTCCGCTTTCAGATTTTTTGGCTTTATCCACCTCCAGGGCCTGACTTTCAACGCTCAGGTTGCGGTGGATAAATCCCATGCCCCCTTCCTGGGCCATGGTGATGGCTGCGTCCGCCTCGGTGACGGTGTCCATGGCGGCGCTGACAATCGGAATATTAAGGCTTATATTTCGAGTCAGACGGGTGCTGACATTGACATCTTTTGGCAATACATCGGAATAATTGGGAATCAGCAATACATCGTCAAATGAATAGGCTTCTTCAGGTGGAATTTTTGGCATCGGTGTCCTCTTTCGGGTTGCGAGTTGCGGGTTGCGCGTTACGTGTTATGGGTCGCGAGTTGCGGGGTTCGGGTTACGAGTCTCTGGAGTTGATTGATATTGAGCTTATTTGATTAGACCCAATCCTTTCAACTAAATCAACCATTCAACCTATCAACTAATCAACCATTTCCCCAATCTTTTTAACTTAATCAAAAATTATTCATTATTTCCGCCTGAGGCGGATCAATATTCATTTCTCAAGAGCGATGGGCATCGAATAACAAATGGTCGCGTTTTTGGCAATCTTTTAATTGTAACCTTGACATCATGAGGGCACCCATAATAAAAAAGCTTTTCCTGGATTTAAATGGCTGAAAAACCAGTTAGAACAGGCAAAGTCAATTATCTAACATATCGTATAAAAACAACTGATAACTCAAATGCTTATAAATATTAACCAGCAAAATCCCCAGCAGCGACTCATCTTGAAGGTTGTCGATATCCTCAAAAACGGGGGGGTCGTAGTCTATCCAACCGATACCTACTACGGGATCGGTTGCGATATTATGAACAAAAAAGCCATCGAAAGGATTTACCAGCTAAAACAGCGGGATAAAAACAAGCCGTTTAGTTTTATCTGTTCCAGCCTAAAAAACATCAGCCTTTATGCCAAGGTTTCAAATTATACCTATAAAACCATGAAACGGCTATTGCCGGGCCCCTACACATTCATTCTGGAGGGATCAAAGCTGGTCCCCAAAATCATGCTGACCAAACGTAGAACTGCCGGAATTCGGGTTCCGGATAATCCGATTTGCCTGGCCCTGGTAGAGGAGTTGGGCAATCCGGTAATAACCACCAGTGCAACCATGCCGGATGGGACAATTTTCCATGATGCGTCCCTGATCCATGATTATTTTGGAAACCGCATCGATGCCGTCGTTGGCGGCAGTATTGTGCCCGGTCAGCCGTCCAGTGTCATCTTATTGATTGATGATATTCCTGAAGTTATCCGCAAAGGCCTGGGAGATGTTAGTATCTTTGAATAATTACTTTGGCGGGTTAGGCCAAAAGACATTTTTGATATAGCTTCAATAGCGGTGGTCACAAAAACGTTTCTGCCCCGTATCCCCTGGATCCCGAAATTGCGGGCCAGGTGATACGGGGCAGGAAAGTATAAAGCAGCTTTTATAGTGGTTGTCAAAAAACCGTTTTAGTCCTCATTCAATTTCTCCTGCAGATTCTCCCTTAAAATTTCACCAAATGTAGATGTTGCAGGACCTATATTGTTCACATAATCGCTGAGCAAACTTTGTTCGTCCTCGATTTCCATACGCTTGATGGACAGACCGATCCTCCGCTCATCACTGTTGATGTTCATCACCCGGGCGGTGATGACATCTCCGATATTAAACATTCCCACCGGGGTCTTGATCTTTTCCTTACTGATTTCCGATACATGAACAAGGCCTTCGATACCTTCCTCGAGTTCTACAAAGATGCCGAAATCCGTCAGGTTGGTAATGGTGCCGGTGATCTCCTTGCCGACCTGATACCGCTCAGCTACGGATTTCCAGGGATCGTCCTGCAGCTGTTTTATTCCGAGGGAAAATCGTTCGTTCTCCTTTTCAATATCCAGCACGATGGCTTGAACCATATCTCCTTTTTTAAAGAGCTCTGACGGATGTTTGATACGCTTGATCCAGGATATATCGGATATGTGCACCAAACCGTCGATTCCTTCATCAATGCCGATAAACAGGCCGAAATCGGTAATGTTTTTGATCTTCCCCTCAATCGTTGTGCCGACTGGATATTTTTCAGCGATCACATCCCAGGGATTGGGAACCACCTGCTTCATGCCCAGGGATATCCTGCGGCTTTCCGGCTTGATATCGAGCACCACCGCTTCGACCGCTTCTGCCACTGAGACAACTTTGGAAGGATGGCGGACTTTGCGGGTCCAGGACATCTCGGACACATGGATCAATCCTTCTACGCCTTCCTCCAACTCGACAAAGGCGCCGTAATCGGTCAGGCTGACGACCACTCCGGTAACCTTGGAACCCACCGCATATTTCTCTGAGGCAACTGACCAGGGATCGGGCGCGAGTTGTTTCATACCAAGAGAAACACGCTCCTTTTCCAGATCAAAGCTTAAAATTTTTACCGATATCGTGTCACCAACTGAAAATAGCTCTGATGGATGTTTAACCCGACCCCAGGAAATGTCGGTAATATGAAGCAGTCCATCCACGCCGCCCAGATCGATGAACACCCCGTAATCGGTGATATTTTTTACAATACCGTCAACAACCTTGCCTTCATGAATCGCGCTGAGAGTGGTGGATCGCTGTTCTTCGCGTTCCTTTTCCAGAAGCGATCGCCGGGACAGGACAATATTACTGCGTTTTCGGTTGTATTTCAGGATTTTAAATTCAAAGGTTTTGCCAACAAGTTCGTCTAGGTTGCGGATGGGGCGCAGGTCGGCCTGGGAACCGGGCAAAAAGGCCTGAACACCGATATCCACTGAAAAACCGCCTTTTACCCTGTTGGAAATGACACCTTTAACCGTTCCATCCTCATCATAGGATTTTTTAATGGCATCCCATGTTTTGATATTTGCAGCCTTTTCCTTTGAAAGAACAACACGCTCTTCTTCATCATCCCACCACTCGACCATCACCTCAACCTTGTCATCCAATTTAGCGGTGATGTTGCCTGCTTCATCCTTAAATTCAGACAGACGGATTTGTCCCTCGGATTTATAGCCGATGTCGACCAGTACATGGTCCTTATCGATCGAAATTATCCGGCCGCTGACAACCTCCCCCTCGGCAAAACGCTTGAAGCTCTCTTCATAGAGATCCATCACGTTTTCCATGCTGTCGCCGGATTCCTTGGCAGAACCGGTAAACTGACCAGCAGAAGGTGATTCGGCTTTGGTGTTTGTTTCGTCATTTTCAGGCTTTTCCCCGCCTGCCGATGCATCCAAAGCGCCTTCATCAGACAAGTCGGTCTTATCTGCGTTCTCGTTTTCATCATTTTTGTTAGCGTCAATCATAAAAGAAAATACCCCCTTAGCCAATTTTAATGTGCTGCCCTGAAGCTCTAGCACAATCTGCTATCTTTAGCAGACTTGCTGAAAAAAGCAACGATTAATTTAAAATTTTGTTAAATCCTGACCGACCTTGCCATTAAAGGGACCAATCAGGGCTTCGCCCTAATTGGAATGTTGGAAGGTTGGAATGTGGGAGACCATCACATCAACCACCTCATCAACATTCAACTCCGTGGAATCAATGATAATTGCATCCACTGCCGGTTTTAAGGGTGCCACGTCCCGGGTGCTGTCATTGCGGTCGCGGCGCTGGATATCCTGCTGCACCTCATCCAAAGTTTGGGAACTTTTTGATTTTTGCTCCTCATAGCGCCTTTGGGATCTGGTGCGGGTAGCTGCGTCCAGGAAAAATTTCACGTCGGCATCCGGGAAAACAACAGTGCCCATGTCCCGGCCTTCAAACACAGCTGCTTTTTCTCTACCCAGATCTATTTGTAAATCCAGCAAAAATTCTCTCACCAGCGGCCGGGCCGATACGGCCGAGGCCAGCATGGTAATTTCCGGTGTCCGAATACGATCGGAGATATTTTCTCCGTTCAAAAACAGGCCCAACTCCCCCTTTGCCCTGACAAAGGTCAGATCGATATCACTGCAAAGCTGCTTTAAATCATCATCATTTTCCGGATCGACACCCCGGATTTGAGCTGCCAGCGCCACTCCGCGGTAAAGCGCCCCGGTATCAATATATCGATATCCCAGACGATCTGCCAGAGCACGACTGACCGTTGTTTTACCCGCCCCGGAGGGTCCATCGATGGTGATCAGCAGCTTTTTCATAATTATAATACTTTTCCCAGCGCCTCCAGCAGGCGAACATTTTCAGCATGCAGGCCGACGTTGACCCGGATGCAGTCCGGATATCCGTAAGATGTCATGGAGCGCACGATGACCCCCTGCTGCAGAAGATCTTCGAAAACTTCATTGGCATTTTTGCCTACTTTAATCAGTAAGAAGTTGGCCTGGGATCTAAAATATTCAATCCCGAGGTCATCCAGGGCCGCGTAAATAAAGTCCAATTCATCCGAAACCAGCTTGATGGTATCTTTTAAAAACCTCTCGTCATCAAGGGCGGCAATTGCCGCAACCTGGGCAAGAGAATTTACATTAAATGGCTGCCTGACGCGGTTGAGAATATCGGCTAAAACCGATGGCATCAGTCCGTATCCGATACGAAGTCCGGCAAGGCCGTAAGCCTTGGAAAACGTCCGCAACCCCACAATTATTTTGCCCGAATCCAAATAATCGACACTATTGGGGCAGTTTGGCTCCCTGACGAATTCGATATAGGCTTCATCGATTATTAAAACAACATCTGCCGGAAGCGCCGTGACAAAGTCATCCAGCGCCTGTTTTGTTATCAGGGCTCCGGTGGGGTTATGGGGATTGGTAATAAATACCAATCGTGTTTTGGGACCGATGCGATCCAGCATACCATCAAGATCGGAGAGGCTGTCTTTTAACGGCACCTCAATGGGTATTGCACCCGAGCAGCGAATCATTATTTCGTAAAATGAAAAGGACGGCCGGGGTAAAACGGCTTCATCTCCAGGCTGCAACAGCACCCGGGTCAGCATGGCAATAATATCGTCTGAACCGTTGCCGAGGATAATGTTTTTCTTCTCAACATCAAAGTGTTTCGATAGCCTTTCACACAAATGGTAGCTTCCGCCATTGGGATAGCGATGCAATTCTTTGACGGCCTGTTGGATGGCTTTAATGGCCAGGGGGGACGGCCCCAGCGGGTTTTCATTGGAGGCCAGTTTGATGGCATCGCTGATGCCATATTCACGCTCGAGTTCTTCAAGCGGCTTTCCCGCGACATACGGTTTAAGTGAGAGAATGTAATCAGGCACGCAAAGTTTCATTGATCAAGTGCCGCCTTTCTGCCGGCTTCAAGCGCCTGCATGTTAAGCGGAATGAGCTTTTCTTTCTGGGAAAATTTATCTTTAACGGCTTTTTGCAATAACTCAAAATCAACAACCTTGCTGCGGGTGACAAATGCCGCCAGGGCGACAATATTTGCAGCTTTGACATTTCCAAGATCTTTGGCAATCTCGATGATGGGCACTCTAAGAACATCCACATCGTCGCGGCCGGCATCAATGGGTATGATGGAGCTGTTAATGAATATCACCCCACCGCTTTTCACGATTGGGGCGAATTTTTCCAGGGACGGCCGATTCATGGCAACCAGATGTCCGGGGTTTCGAATAATCGGAGAGCCGATAAGTCGATCACTGATGACCACGGTACAATAGGCCGTTCCCCCCCGCATCTCAGGACCGTAGGAAGGGATCCAGACAACTTCAAATCCTCCCGCCATGGCGGCCTGGGCCAAAATCTGTCCCATTAGCATAATTCCCTGGCCGCCGAATCCGGCGAATTGAACTTCACTTTGCATGACGCCTCCTATAATTTAGCTGATAGCTCATAGCTGATAGATAATCGGATCCCATCACTTTTTTTATTCTATGAGCTATGAGCTGTAAACTCAATTATCCTCCGGGGTTTTAAATGTGCCCAGCGGGAAATAGGGCAGCATTTTTTCTTCGGCCCATTTTATGGCGTCCAACGGCGTCATCCCCCAGTTTGTGGGGCAGGTGCTGATCAGTTCCACCAGGCTGAAGCAACGATCTTCCATTTGATACGTAAAAGCCTGTTTGATGGCTTTTTTGGCCCTGTTGACGTATTTGGGTCTGGTCAGGGTTTGCCGGGTAATATAGGAGGGCGTCTGCAATGTTGCCAGCATTTCGGAAACCCTGATAGGCATGCCGGTGTTGCTCGTTTTGCGCCCGAAAGGCGACGTGGTTGTGCGCTGATTCGGCATGGTTGTGGGGGCCATCTGGCCGCCGGTCATCCCGTAAACGGCATTGTTGATAAATATGGTTGTAAACTTTTCACCCCGATTGGCAGCATGCACGATTTCGCCCATTCCGATACTTGCCAGATCGCCGTCGCCTTGATAGGTGAAAACCATCAGGTCCGGTCGAACGCGCTTGATCCCGGTTGCCATGGCGGGGGCCCGACCATGGGCGGCCTCCTGAAAGTCAAAAGTAAAATAGTTGTACATCAGGACGGCACATCCGACCGGCGCTATGCCGACAGTACGCCCCCGAATCCCGAGCTCATCGATCACCTCAGCCACCAGCCGATGCGCGATGCCATGGGTACAACCCGGACAGTAGTGCGTCAGCGTGTCAGCCAGGGCCTTCGGTTTTTGGAATGTTTTTCCCATTATCTATACTCCCATATTGGTTATAAATTAAGAACCTTTTTGACTTCATCCATAACTTCCTCGGGGGTCGGGACTTCACCGCCGCATTTGCCGTACCAGTAAACAGGCCTCTGGCCGGCAATACTGCGATCCACGTCTTCCATCATCTGTCCCATGCTCATTTCGATACTGAACACGGCCTGACAGCTTTCTTTTTGAGCAGCTTCATAAATAGCCTTACGAGGAAACGGGAAAAGAAATTGAGGACGGAGCATGGCAACCTCAAGCCCCTCCGCCTTGAGCCGATCAATGGCTGTGCGACAAACCCGGCTCATGGTCCCATAGCTGACGATCAAGGCTTTATAATCCCCTTTGGAATTATAGTTTTCAAAACGCGTCTCATCCTGCTCCATTTTTTCGTATTTGGCTTTCAGCATCAGGTTATGCGCGTTAAGTTCCTCGGGATTCAGATAAAGCGTTTTCACCAGATTGCGTTTGTTGCTTTTGCGGGTGTCCATTCCGCTGGTGGCCCAGTCGTCTTTGTTCGACGGCTCGATTTTAAGGTGCTCCGGAAATTCCACCGGCTCCATCATCTGGCCGATTAATCCGTCGCCCAGAATCATCACCGGATTGCGATATTTCTCTGCCAGGGAAAAAGCCTCCATTACCATCTCAACCGCTTCCTGGACGCTGGCCGGTGCCATGACCAGCAGTCGATAATCCCCATGACCACCGCCTTTGGTTGACTGGAAGTAATCCGCCTGGGAAGGAAGAATTCCACCCAGCCCGGGCCCTCCCCGCATAATATTGACAAATACCGCCGGACACTGGGCAGCTGTAATATAGCTGATGCCTTCACTCATCAGACTGACTCCCGGACTGGAAGAAGTCGTAAAAACTCTTTCTCCGCATGCGGATGCCCCAAATATCATATAAGATACAGCCACCTCACTTTCACCCTGTAAAAAAACGCCGTCAACCTCCGTCAGGCGTTTGGAAAGATATTCAGCCACTTCCGTCTGGGGTGTAATGGGATAGGCAAAGTAATTCAGGCATCCGGCCCGAACAGCAGCCTCGGCAATCGCCTCATTGCCTTTCATCAAAACTTTACTCATCTTCATCCTCCGTTTATTTTTGGGCCGCCATTTCTTCTTCGATCTCACTGATCGCTATGGCCACATCCGGACACATCGTACAACAAATGGCGCAGAATATACAATCTTCCGGACGGGCCTGGAAAGCCGGAAAATAGCCCTTGGTATTGAGCTCGTCTGAAATTTCCAGAACATTTTTAGGGCATGCGTCAACGCATATCCCGCATCCTTTACAACGGTCTTTATCAATTAAATGCTTGTATGCCATTCAGAAAAAACTCCTCTTAGAAGTGAATATTAATAAGGCCTAACCTGTTGGATTCCTGAATTTGCCGGCCGCCTTCCACGGTGGAACGAGCTGCCGGACAATGGGCAAAACCGGACAGTTAAATCGCTGAATCTCGATCAGCGCCAGCAACTCCTGGGCGACGGTGATAAAGGCCAGCGGCAGGCCGCTGGCAGCTGACAATTTTTGAAGAAAATCATGGCCGTCATAAATTACCGGGGGGCCGGTCTCGTCAATCAGGTTCGCATTGCCGATCAGCCCGGTAATGGTCAACCTGGCTGCTGCTTCAATTTCATCTTTTATTTGCAAGCATCCTTCAACGGTTGCCGTCTGGGGACGCAATGGATTCACCACCTGCAGCATGTGAACTTCTAAACCCGAAAAGGCATCACCAAGGGCGGCCAGAACCGTTGCCCCGGCATCATCCCCACCAACATCCAACAGGGTCAGGCCATCGGGCTGTCGAATCATACCGGCAACTGTGGGGCTGAGAATCGGAAGATCGGCCTGCAGATATTCCTGGGGGGGCAAAACCACCTTGATACCGAGCGCCTCAAGCGCTTTTCGGGCCTCCCGGGTTCTAAAATAGGGATTTACCAGATCCAGATCAGCAATGCGTACGTCCAAACCCGAGCGTTTGCGGTCGACCGCCAGATTTATGGCAACTTCCGTCTTACCGCTGCCGTAATTTCCAACGATGGCAACAATACCTTTTAAACTGATTTCCAAATCGGACCCTTTTCAGCACCCGTGACGCTCGGGTATCGGCAAATTTTAAGGGGACAAAAGAATCTGATAATTTAAGGGGAATTTTATTTTATGTCAAGTCCTTTCCTGGGTCCCCAACAAGCGATAGTCCAAGTGTCTGACCCTTTTTGCTTTCGATTCAACCGGCAGTATGTTAATAGATATTTAGGGTGCTGGTCCAGGCCAACCTTAGACTTTGCCCCAGAGAGGCGGTGCTGGCCGCTAAATATCAACGGAGGAACGGCATGGTTCAGAACAGCAAATCTTCAACGCTATATTAAGAGAATTATATAAATCCCATGACAAAAGTGCTAACCGGGCTTGAAAGCCTGATCGCCAAGCCCCATCAATGGATTTCCAATGAGCGGATAGGCCTATTGTGCAATCAGGCTTCGGTGGACCGTCACTTGACCCACACCCGCCGGCTTGTGGAGCAGGCGTTTCCGGAGCAGCTGAAAGCGCTGTATTCCCCCCAGCACGGTTTTTTCGCCGAAAAGCAGGATAATATGATCGAGTCCGAGGATATAATTGATCCGGTTTTGCAAATTCCGGTCTTCAGTCTTTATGGTCAGACCCGTATTCCGGTAGCCAGAATGTTTGAGCCCATTGATGTATTGATGGTGGATCTGCAGGATGTCGGCACCCGGGTATATACGTTTATCTATACCCTCTCATATTGTCTTGAAGCCGCCCGGGACTATAATATCAGGGTTGTTATTCTGGATCGCCCGAATCCGATTAATGGGATTACGGTCGAGGGCAACTGCCTGGCAGCTGATTGTGCGTCCTTTGTGGGCCGCTACCCGATCCCCATGAGGCATGGATTGACAGTCGGCGAAATTGGCACTTTGTTCAACGCTCACTTTGGGATCGGCTGCGATCTGGAGGTAATCCCCATGAGGGGTTGGAAACGAAACATGTTGTTTGGGGACACCGGACTGCCCTGGGTTGCACCCTCTCCCAATCTCCCCACACCCATGTCGACCCTGGTATACCCGGGACAGGTATTATGGGAAGGAACCAATGTGTCGGAAGGCCGGGGCACCACCCAGCCCTTTGAACTGGTTGGCGCCCCTTTTTGGGATGTGCAAAAAATCCTGGCTACATTAGAAAAAACAAAAATACCGGGGGTGATCTTCAGGCCCGCCGTTTTTGAACCGGCATCGAATAAATGGCAGCAAACAGCCTGCCATGGTTTTCAGATCCACGTCACCGACCCCCGGCGATATCAGCCCTACGCAACCACCCTGCACCTGCTCCAGGCCGTAATTTTACATCATCGTGAACAGTTTGAGTGGAAAGCCCCTCCCTACGAATATGAATTTGAAAGAATGCCCATCGACCTGATTATGGGCGATGGCACCATCCGTAAACGCCTTGAAAACCTGGATCCGCTAGATGAAATTGAAGCCTCCTGGCAGGAGGAACTCAATCAGTTCAAAAAGATTAGCAAAGAATTCCAGCTATATAAATAAAAGAGGGCATGGCGCATATATCAGTTGATTAGGTTGATTAGTTGAATAGTTGATTGAGTTGATAGGATGCGGTCCAAACATAAAAACTCAATAAACACTTTTCCCCGGGAGCCAGAGACCAGTGACAAGAGACCAGAAACCAGTGACCAGCCTGCCCTCCGAAGCCCGCAGGGCGAAGGGGGGCGACCAGAAACCAGTGACCAGTGACCAGCCTGCCCTCCGCAGCCCGAAGGGCGGAGGGGGGAAACCAGAGGCCGGCAACTGGCAACGCATGCGGTTTAAAAAAAACAAAGTCTGGATGGCGGTAGACCTTCAGGGGCAACCTGTTATCAAAGAGGGCAAGGTTTTAATCAAATACCAGCTTGAACAGGATTACGAGTACCTGGTGAAGAGGGAAAATGTAACTTCCCTTGAATCCCCTGGGACCGAAACGCCCCCTTTTTCCGGGAAGACCCACAGACATAAATTGCCGGACCCGAAAGATCCGGGTGATCCGGCGTCTTCGAAGCAAACCTCCCTCGCGGACAAAATCTGTGTATTCACTGACGGGGCGTCTTCAGGAAATCCGGGTCCTTCCGGAATCGGTGTAGTGTTGCGTTACGGGGAGCATGCAAAGGAAATATCTCAATTTATAGGGGACGCCACCAACAACATAGCTGAGCTGAAGGCCATCGATGCCGGGCTATCCGCTCTAAAAAACAGGGATATCCCCGTCAGACTGTTTACCGACAGCAAATATGCCTACGGATTGCTTGAGCTGAACTGGAAGGCCCAAAAAAACCGGCAGCTTGTTGAATCGATTAAAAAAAAGATGTCCGGATTCAAAGATCTGAAAATTATAAAAGTAAAGGGACATTCCGGCCACCCGGAAAATGAAAAGGCCGACTATCTGGCCACCTCGGCTATCAAAAATGCGAAACAATAGGGCACCAGGTTCAGGAATCATGACCGCAATACGTTTTTAGTAAGGAGGGCCTGTCTAATAATCAAGATTTTCTGGAATAATGGAGTGTTGGAGTAGTGAGACAGGGATATTATTCCGACTTTTCCCCACTATTCCATTGCTCCATTACTCCATTGTGCTTCATATAAATATCCGGGCGTATGCGCCTAACCTGCCGTCATGGTTCAAATTTTTCGGTCGAAACAGAAGAGCCCGGCAACATATTCTGCAGGGCTCTCATCTTTTTTTCTTCAACCGATTTCTATTTCGTTTTTAAGGTCTCGATCTCGTTTTTAAGCTCGGATATTTCTTGTTTATATTTTTCTACGTCTTCATCGCTAGCAGGATCTGAGGCTGCATCCGGCTCTGTGCTCTCCTCCTGTTTCCAGGTATCCTTCAGCTCATCAATGCCCAGATAGATGGCCAGAGCACCGCCAAGTAACAGCATAACAGGGATGGTACCGGCAATAACTGTCAAGAATTGAGGAAACCAGGCCACAATCCCGATCAACCCCAAGAATGCGGCGATTGCACCGCCAATTAAAGTTTTCATATAACCCTAACCTCCTTTCATTTGCGTTCAATTGCCTGAAAATTAACATAGCACAGCAGGTAACGCAAGCCAATAAAATATTGCAAACCTAAACCTATTCTGCTAATTTTTCAAGAAGGTTTTCGATCTAGTTATTACCCTAGAAGCTGTCTCAAAAATAGCAGCCTATGCGCCAGAGGTTTACCCGCCTTAGGAGGGCGCACAAGAGTTCAAAGGCCCGCCTCAGGTAAGATGCATTTTTGAGAAATCTTTTAAACATCCTTACGGATAACACGATGCTCAAAAAGGAAAAAAAACCGCCGACTCGCTACAGCCGACCGTCCGGCCGTTGGGTCAATAAATTTCTGCGCGGTTCCTATGATCATTACACCTGCCTGCTGCCGGACAAAATCGGCAGCTTCTCCAATCTGCTTCTGAAGCTTTTCTACTCGGGAATCAAGGTGGACGACCGGCAGACCGAAATTCTCCAGCAGCTGGAAGAAAACGCCATTGTTGTTTACGTAACCAAATTTAAAAGCGTTTTTGAGTACCTTTTCTACTATAACCGCTACCGTCAGGAGCATCTGCCGTATCCGCAGTTGGGCTTTGACTACAAAGTTTATATCTGGCAACCGGTATCACGGTTATTGAGAATTTTTGTTGCCAAACTGAATTTTCTATTGCGGTACCAGTCATTGCCGGACCCCTACGACCGTGGATATCTCAAACAGGAATTGATTAACGGCCGGTGCGGCTTCCTGTCACTGGTCGGGAAAAAAATATTTTACCGCCGGTTTGTCAAGGCCGATACCGATCCGATACACTACCTGATCGAAATGCAAAAAACCATTGACCGACCGATTTACCTCATTCCGCAGTTAATGTTTTTCAGCAAAACCGCCCGCCGCGAAAACCCGACCTTGATTGACATCCTTTTCGGACCCGAAGACAAACCGCGTAAAATCAGAAGACTGGTCACCCTGTTTAAAAACAGCGGCAGGGTATTTATGGAGATATCCGAACCGCTGAATCTGAAGCGCTACCTGGAATCTTTAAAGACCCGAAATCAATCGACAGAATACCAGTCATTGCTGCTGCGCCGGGACCTGCTGGTTCAGCTCAACGCCCATCGCCAGAGCATTACAGGACCTGTCCGCAAATCAAGAGAAGAGTTGACGGAAAGTATTTTAACCGCTGAACGCTTTCAGCGATTCATGGAAACCTATGCTGAAAACCGGGATATTACCATCCATGAGGTCCGGCGCAAGGCCGATGCGTATCTCGAAGAAATTGCCGCCAATTATAAGCCGGCCTTCATAAAGGTGGCGGCGGCTATTGTCGGATGGATTACCCGGACAATGTTTGACGGATATACGACCAATCAGGAAATCCTCAATCGAGTCAAAAATATGTCTGTGAAGGGGCCTCTGGTTTTGATCCCCAGCCATAAAAGCCATATTGATTACCTCATCCTGGACTATGTCCTTTATCAAAACAACCTGCCGGTGCCGCATATTGCGGCGGGAAAAAACCTTTCATTCTGGCCCATGGGACCTTTATTTCGCAGCGGCGGCGCCTTTTTCCTTCGTCGCTCCTTCAGTGGCGCCGTGCTATATTCAAAGGTTTTCGCTGAATACATCCACAAGTTGCTGGAAGAAGGTTATAACGTTGAACAATTCATTGAAGGCGGTCGGAGTCGCACCGGCAAGCTGTTGATGCCCAAGTTGGGATTGCTGTCTATCCTCATGAACGCCCTTAAAAATGGCGCCTGCAAAGACATGCTGATCGTGCCGATTTATATCGGATATGACAGAATCATCGAAGAAAAGTCTTATTTGCACGAACTGGGCGGCGGCCAGAAAGAACCGGAAAATATATTGCAGGTATTGCGGGCACGAAAATTTTTGAAAAAACGCTACGGCAAAATATACATCCAGTTTCATGAACCCATTTCCGTAAACCAGCTGTTGCGCCAGCAGGGTCAGCAGCTGACGCAAATGAAACCCAAGGAAGTAAATGCCTTCACTCGAAAACTAGGCTACCAGACCATAAATGCCATCAATCGGGTAACGGTCGTAACCTCTCACGGGCTGGTTGCCAGTGCCATTCTAAATTTCGCCAAAGAAAAATTTTCCAGCAATGAGCTGCTTTCCGTGCTTGCAACTTATCTGAAATACCTGGCGACGCAAAACGCTAAACTGGCCGATACCCTGGTTTCTGATCAACAACGGGCATTTGAGAAAGTGCTGGAGTCGTATACCCAAAGAAAGTTCATCGAACCGCTTCCCAAAGACAAAGAAAAAAAAGATACCCAGAAAAAATATTTAATTAATGAGGGCCGAAGGCTTTATCTGGAATATTATAAAAATACATGTATTGCCTTTTTTATTCCGGCGGCATACACTTCCATGGCTATTTTGGCAAGGGACAGTTTCCGGTTTTCTGCATCCGACCTGCACGCGGGCTACGGGTTCTGGCAGAAGTTTTTCAAATATGAATTTGCCTATGATGTTGATATCCGTTCAGAGTTTCATGTGCGCAAAAGCATCAAGGCCTTTATAGACGATGGCATGGTCATCCCCCACCAAACCCTGCCCGACACCTATGATGTCACTCCCACCGGCTTTCGCAAACTGAAGATATTCGCCCTTTTCCTTAAAACCTATTTCGAATCATATTGGATCGTGCTCAACTTCTACATGCGCAATCCCCAAAATGCGGTCGAACCCAAAGACCGGTTAAAGAAAATTACGGCCAGGGGCAATCGTATGTATAAACGCAAAGAGGTCGAGCGTAAAGAAGCCCTGTCAAAAGTTACCTATCAAAATGCCATTGAGATGTTCTCCAGCCGGGGAATAAAGGGATCCGATGACTCGGAAAAAATTGAAACATACGCCATCGCCATCCAGAATGCCATGAAATATCTGCAACTATGAAAGCTCTAATCCTGGCGGCGGGATTTGGTGACCGTTTGCGGCCCTATACCAATCATACGCCAAAACCCCTGTTCTCGATTGCCGGTCGTCCCCTGCTGGATATTCTCATCGATAACCTCCAAAAGGCCGGCTGCGAGGCGGTTATAATTAATACCCACCATTTGCATCAGGAGATCGAGGCCTTCGTCGCGGACCGCAACTATAGCTTGTCCGTATCGACCCGTTACGAGCCGCAAATCCTCGGCACGGGCGGCGCCATTAAAAATGTGGCCGATTTCTGGGATCATCGGCCCTTTATGGTCATCAATGCAGATATTGTTGCTGATATTGATTTATCAGAGGTTTACCGCACCCATTGCCGTCAACATCCCCCGGCCACCCTGGTGCTTTGTGATGATTCTGCCTTTAACAGTGTTGCAGTCGAACAAGACAAATGGATTATAGGATTCCGGGACCGGGGGCTGATTCCCGAACAACCGGCCGAACGCCTGCTGACCTTCACAGGCATCCAGGTTCTTGAACCCGGGGTGTTGGACTATATACCGCAAAACAAGGCATCCAGCAGCATCGAAGCCTTTAAAAAAATCCTGGCTGATGACAAAAAACTGCAAGCCTATATTGCTCCTAAGGGGAAATGGCAGGATATCGGAACCCCGGAACGTTACCGGCAAACGGCTTATGAAACCGTAGCGCCCCTGGCTTTCAGAAAGGCTTTCGGCGATATCCCCGGTCTGCGGATAAAAAAGAAAAAGCTTGAGGGCGACGGGTCGGAAAGGCAATGGTACCGATTGAAAAGCGGAGGCCATCGTTTGATTATGGCAGATCACGGCATTCGTCACAACCGGTCGATATCAGAAGTCGATGCCTTTGTTCATATCGGACAGCATCTGTACCGTCAGGGGGTGTCTGTACCTCAAATTTATTTTT